>Ga0163216_100254_pt1 | contig 117600 bp, 129 predicted proteins | sample SynspAceP_FD_167610 | JGI IMG/M metagenome (GOLD analysis project Ga0163216, IMG submission 167610) | Saline lake microbial communities from Ace Lake in Antarctica - Synechococcus sp. Ace-P (Illumina Assembly) | ecosystem: Environmental > Aquatic > Non-marine Saline and Alkaline > Saline ... | reverse complement strand
GCCATCCGCGAAGGCGGCCGGACCGTCGGCGCCGGCGTGGTCTCCGAAATCAAGAAATAGGGACTGGTTCCAGTCCTGACGGCAAAGGCCGCTTCCGCAAGGAGGCGGCCTTTTTCATTGGGCGGGAGTCTGACGGGCATACTCTGCTTGTCCCCACCGGTGGGACGTGAACTCATCCATCGCTTCCAGGAAACAGTTTCAGGCCGTGTCGCCCGTACCGGCCAATTGACGCGCCGCTTCGGCGCTCCGGCGCTCTGCGAGCTGCTGGAGGTTGTCCTCATGGTCGCCGCGATCGATGCGGTAATAGCCGACCGCGATAATCATGCATGTCCACAGAAGGAGAAGCGTCGGCGCATAGCATGCACCGAGCCGCCAGAGGGTTTCCGGTGAAACGTCGCCCACCGCAGCGCCCTGCGGAAAGGAGACGAAAGACAGGATGAGCCCGGCCGAGAATGCGCCGAGGCCCTGGGTGGCCTTGCGCGTGAAGGTGACGGCGGCGAAGAAGACGCCTTCCGACCGGCGACCGGTCCTGAGTTCGCTCTGCTCCACAAGGTCTGCGATCATCGAATAGAGCACGGCCTGGAGCGCGATGATGAGGGCGACGTCAATCGTGTTGATCGTGGCAACGATGGGATAGAGCAGCGGGTCGCCATTGGCGGGCATCAGGCCGATGAGGCGCAGGATGACCGGGGCAGGGGCCATGGTGAAGGCAATGACGCCGAGCCAGATGACGCCTCGCTTCTTGCCAAACCGTTTGACGATCCGTGGCGCGATGAGCAGGCCGATGAGTGCGGAAAGGAAGACCAGCAAGGTCCACAGGAATATCTGGCCGCCCGAGAAACCCCAGAAATAGGTCAGCATGAGGAAGGCGAGCGCAGCGGAGAGGCCCGAGGCGACCGCGCCGAACAAGGTGGCGATGAACAGGGCGAAGAAGGACCGGTCGCCCAGCGTTTCGAAGACTTCCTTGAAAATGGTGCCCAAGCTGGTCTTGCGACGCGGCGGCGGCGCATGAAAATGCTTGATTTGGGAATGTGTGCCGAGGGCGGAGATCATGATGGCGAGGAAGATCAGGACCGAAGAGATGATGCCATAGGTGGCATAGCCGTCCCGGTTGAGCGTGCCGACCGGGTATTTGTCTGTGGCGACGAGGAGCACGCCGAACATGAGAACGCTCATGAGATTGCCGCCGGTCCATCCGAAGTAAAGTCGCCAGGCCTGCAGCTTGGTGCGCTCGTCATAGTCCTGTGAGAGTTCGGGCATCAGCGACGAACTGGGCGTTTCATAGAATGTGATGAACGTGCGGATCAGGATGGCGAGCAGGAGCAGGTACCAGAACATCTGGCCGTCGCTCAGCTCGGGTGGGTTCCAGAGCAGGAAATAGCTGACCGATACCGGAATGGCCGCTGCATACATGAAGGGATGCCGACGTCCCCAGCGCGATCGCCAATTGTCTGACAGGTAGCCGACCACCGGGTCGCTGATGGCATCGACAACGAGCGCGATGAAAATGGCGAGACCGACCAGGCCTGGCTCGACGCCAACGACCGTGCCGTAGAAGAGAAGCAGGAAATAGCCGAAGCCGGCGTCTTTCACTCCATAGGCCACAGAGCCAAATCCGTAAGCGATCCGGGTGGGCAATGATGTACGGTGCGCTGTTGCAGAGTTCATCGTGCCGCCACTTTAGCCAGCCCAATGCGCGAGTCATCCTTAATCTACGTGACTTGGCGTTGGGTAAAGCCGAGCGACTTGGGCCGTCAGGCCATTGAATCGCCGAAGCCGTGCCGGGTGGCGAGGCAGGTTGTTGAACAGCCTGTTCGGGCGGCTCGGGCCGCTGGTCCAGCCGACACAGGAAATGCCTGCAAATTCCCCGTTTCGCCTGTTGACGCAGCCGGGTCCTTCCCATAGAAGCACCAATTCGCCGGGAAGGCCGCGCTTAATTAGCGAACGCTCCCTCGAAACTGACAATTTAACCTACCCACGCCCGGGCGCTCGATGCTGACGAGCCATCGCCCTGGGCTTAAGTGTTTTGTGTGGACGGACGAGACGATGGAACGACAGAATATCCGGATCAGGCTCAAAGCCTTCGATCACCGCGCGCTCGACATGTCGGCGAAAGAGATCGTGAACACGGCCAAGCGCACCGGCGCGGAAGTGAAGGGTCCTATCCCGCTTCCGACCCGTATCGAGCGTTTCACCGTGAACCGTTCGCCGCACGTCGACAAGAAATCCCGCGAGCAGTTCGAAGTCCGCACCCATAAGCGCATTCTCGACATCGTGGACCCGACCCCACAAACGGTCGACGCGCTGATGAAGCTCGACCTGTCGTCGGGCGTTGGCATTGAGATCAAGCTTGAGGGAGCACGCTAATGGCGCTTCCAGCTCCCCGATCCGGCGTGCTGGCCCGCAAACTGGGCATGACGCGCATATTTGACGAAGACGGTCGCCACATCCCCGTGACGGTCCTGTCGCTTGACGGCTGCCAGGTTGTTGGCCTGCGCACTGAAGACGAGCGCAAGGTCACCACGAAGAAGGGTGGCGAAGTCACCCGCACGGACGGCTACAAGGCTGTCATCCTCGGCACCTCCGACAAGAAAGCCAAGCGCACGAACAAGGCCCTGCGGGGCCAGTTCGCGAAAGCCGGTGTCGCGCCGAAGGCCAAGCTCAAGGAATTCCGCGTCTCTGGCGACCTGCCGGAGATTGGCGCTGAAGTGCTGGCTGACCATTTCGTGCCCGGCCAGAAGGTCGACGTGTCCAGCAACGCAATCGGCAAGGGCTTCGCCGGTGCCATGAAGCGCTGGAACTTCGGCGGCCTGCGCGCCACGCACGGTGTGTCACTCTCGCACCGTTCGCACGGTTCGACGGGTATGAACCAGGATCCGGGCCGCGTGTTCAAGAACAAGAAAATGGCCGGCCACCTCGGTACCGACCGTATCACCACCCAGAACCTGACGGTTGTGCGCACAGATGTTGAGCGCGGCCTGATCCTCGTGAAGGGCGCCGTGTCCGGTCATGACGGTTCGTTCGTGGAAATCCGCGATGCCGTGAAGAAAGCCCTGCCGGCCGATGCGCCTAAAGCCGGGTCCTTCAAGTCGGCAGCCGCTCCAGCCCAGACAGAGGGTGCTGAATAATGGAACTCGCAGTCACAACTCTCGCCGGCAAAGCCGCTGGCAAGATCACGCTCGACGACGCGATCTATGGTATCGAGGATATCCGCAAGGACCTCCTCCACCGTACGGTCCGCTGGCAGCTGGCCAAGCGCCAGGCTGGCACGCACAAGACCCAGACCCGGTCCGAAGTGTCGGTCACGACCAAGAAATTCATCCGCCAGAAGGGGTCGGGCGGCGCTCGTCACGGCTCGCGCAACGCCCCGATCTTTGTCGGTGGCGGTGTCGCTCATGGCCCGCGCGTTCGCAGCCATGCCCATGACCTTCCCAAGAAGATCCGCAAGCTGGCGCTCGCTCATGCATTGTCTTCGAAAGTGGTCGCCCAGTCGATCATGGTGATCGATGCAGCGACGCTGAAAGAAGCAAAGACCAAGGACCTGGCGGCTCACTTCGCCGGTCTCGGCATCGTGAACGCCCTGATCATCTCGGGCATCACTGTCGACGAAAACTTCGCCAAGGCCGCGCGCAACATCCCGAACGTGGATGTGCTCCCGGTCGCCGGCCTGAACGTGTATGACATCCTGCGCCGCAAGACGCTCGTCATAACGAAAGAAGCAGCTGAGGGCATTCAAGCCCGCTTCGACGGCACGCTGGCTCAACCCGCAATCGCAGCAGAGGCTGAATAGTCATGGCTGATCCGAAGCAACATCACTACGACGTCATCCGTCGCCCGATCATCACCGAGAAATCGACGTTGGTCGCCGAAGAGAACAAGATCGTTTTTGAAGTGTCCATGGACTCTGACAAGAAGACGATCAAGGAGGCCGTCGAGGCCCTGTTCAAGGTTGAAGTCACCAAGGTCAACACGCTGCTCCAGAAGGGCAAGACGAAGCGTTTCAAGGGTCATCTCGGTCGTCGCAATGACATCAAGAAGGCCATTGTCACGCTCGCCGAAGGCCAATCTGTCGATATTTCGACAGGTCTGTAGGGGAAGGACGTAGAAAATGGCACTTAAGACATTCAACCCAACTTCCCCCGGTCGTCGCCAGCTCGTGCTGGTCGACCGTTCGGACCTGCACAAGGGCAAGCCCGTCAAGGCGCTGACCGAAGGCCTGTCCAAAAAGGGTGGCCGCAACAACCGCGGTCGTATCACCGCACGCCGTATCGGTGGCGGCGCCAAGAAGCTTTACCGCAAGGTCGACTTCAAGCGCACGCGCTGGGACATGCCTGCCGTCGTCGAACGGCTGGAATATGACCCGAACCGCACGGCGTTCATCGCCCTGATAAAATACGAAGACGGCCTTCTGTCCTACATCATCGCGCCACAGCGCCTTGAAGTCGGCGACACGGTGGTCACGTCGAAAACGGCTGACATCAAGCCAGGCAACACGCTGCCGCTGAAGAATATCCCGGTCGGTACGATCATCCACAATATCGAGCTGAAGCCTGAAAAGGGCGCTCAGATGATCCGCTCGGCTGGCACCTATGCCCAGCTGGTCGGTCGTGACGGTGGTTATGCCCAGATCAAGCTGACATCGGGCGAGCTTCGCATGGTGCTCGACACCTGCCTGGCCACGATCGGCGCCGTTTCGAACCCGGACAACATGAACCAGGTCCTGTCCAAGGCCGGTCGCAAGCGTCACATGGGCAAGCGCCCGTCTGTCCGCGGCGTGGTCATGAACCCGGTCGACCACCCGCACGGTGGTGGTGAAGGCAAGAGTTCCGGTGGTCGTCACCCAGTGACGCCATGGGGCAAGAAAACCCGCGGTCCAAAGACCCGTTCAAACAAAGCGACGGATCGTCTGATCATCCGCCGCCGTAACGCGAAACGCTAGAGGAGCCGCGAGACATGCCACGTTCTGTCTGGAAAGGCCCATTTGTTGACGGCTATCTGCTGAAGAAAGCCGAAGAGGCTCGCGCCTCCGAGAAGCGCTCGGTCATCAAGACCTGGTCGCGCCGTTCGACAATCCTGCCTAATTTCATCGGCCTGAATTTCCAGGTCCATAACGGCAACAAGTTCATCCCGGTCACGGTCTCGGAAGAGATGGTCGGCCACAAGTTTGGCGAGTTTGCTCCGACCCGTACGTTCTACGGCCACGGTGCAGACAAGAAAGCGAAGCGGAAGTAGTCATGAGCAAGGCTAAAAATCCTCCGAAGCAGGCGCCAAACGAGTCGCGCGCTGTCCTGCGCATGTACCGTTCCAGCCCGCAAAAGCTGAACCTGCTTGCCCAGCAGATCCGGGGCATGCCGGTTGAGCGCGCGCTCGCCGAGCTTCAGTTTTCGCCGAAGCGTCCTGCCAAGGACGTTCGCAAACTGCTGCAGAGCGCGATCGCCAATGCAGAGAACAACCACGGTCTCGACATCGACAGTCTCGTCGTTGCCGAAGCCCACGTCGGCAAGAACATGGTGATGAAGCGTATCCGGGCCCGTGCCCGTGGCCGCGCAGCCCGTGTCCTGAAGCCATTTGCGCAAGTTACCATTGTCCTTCGTGACACAAGCATGGAAGCGGAGGCCGCCTGATGGGTCAGAAAGTTAATCCGATCGGTTTTCGTCTCGGTATCAACCGGACAGCTGACAGCCGCTGGTATGCAGACAGTGCCGATTTCGGCCGTCTGCTGCATGAGGACCTTGCCATTCGCAAGGCGATCCGCGCCAAGCTCAAGCAAGCCGGTATTTCGAAAATCATTATCGAGCGTCCGCACAAGAAGTGCCTGATCACGATCCACACGGCCCGTCCGGGCCTTGTGATCGGCAAGAAGGGCGGCGACATCGAAGTCCTGCGCAAGGAACTCGGCAAGATGACCACTGATGAGGTCCGCGTGAACCTCGTCGAGATCCGCAAGCCGGAAATCGACGCGACGCTGATCGCTGATGACATCGCGCGCCAGCTCGAGCGCCGGGCATCGTTCCGCCGCACAATGAAGCGTTCGATCCAGTCGGCCATGCGCCTCGGCGCCCAGGGCATTCGTGTCATGGTTGCCGGTCGTCTTGGCGGTGCGGAAATCGCACGGACCGAGCAGTATGCAGAAGGCTCCGTGCCGCTGCACACGCTGCGCGCCGACATTGACTACGGTACTGCTGAAGCCCTCACGACCTATGGCATCATCGGCATCAAGGTCTGGGTCTACAAGGGCGAGATCATGGAACATGATCCAATGGCTCAGGACAAACGCCTCGAAGCGTCGGGCCAGTCACGTGCCCGGGCCAATACCAATCAACGCGGACCGGCTACCGGTGCGCAAGCCTCCGGAGCGTAAGAGATGCGTCAACCGAAGCGAACCAAATTCAGGAAGGCCTTCAAGGGCCGGATCAACGGCAAGCCGAAGGGCGGCTTCACGCTGGCGTTTGGCGAGTTCGGCCTCAAGGCGCTCGAGCCTGAGCGGGTTACGGCGCGTCAGATCGAGGCAACTCGCCGGGCCGTCACGCGCTATATGAAGCGTCAGGGCAAAGTGTGGATCCGCGTATTCCCGGATGTGCCTGTGTCGGCAAAGCCGATCGAAGTCCGGATGGGTAAAGGCAAGGGCAGTGTCGACCGTTGGGTCGCCCGCGTCTCGCCAGGCCGCATCCTGTTCGAGATCGACGGTGTGCCGGAAGATATCGCTCGCGAAGCCCTGCGTCTTGGCGCAGCCAAGCTTCCGATCAAAACAAAAGTCGTCAAGCGGATTGAGGGGATCTGATCATGAAAGCCTCTGATGTGAGAACAAAAAGTGCCGACCAGCTCAAGGATGAGTTGATCAAGCTGAAAAAAGAACAGTTTAACCTGCGTTTCCAGTCGGCCACCGGCCAGCTTGAAAAAACAGCCCGTGCCAAGGAAGTCCGTCGCGACATTGCTCGCGTCAAGACGATCCTTCGCGAAAAGGCCGTGGCGGGAAAGGCTTAGGAGAGAGAACATGCCTAAACGTATTATGGAAGGTGTCGTTGTCTCGACGAAGCAGGACAAGACAGCCATCGTTCGCGTCGAGCGTACCTTCACCCACCCGGTGATGAAAAAGATCGTTCGCCGCTCGAAAAAGTATCACGCCCATGACGAAGGCAATGCCGCCGTCGAAGGCCAGATTGTGACCATCCAGGAATGCCCGCCGCATTCCAAGCTGAAGCGTTGGGAACTCGTTTCCGGCGAAGGGAGTGACGCATGATCCAGATGCAGAGTAACCTCCGGGTCGCCGACAATTCGGGCGCGCGCCGGGTCCAGTGCATCAAGGTGCTGGGTGGTGCTGGTCGCCGGTACGCTTCTGTGGGCGACGTCATTGTCGTGTCCATCAAGGAAGCGATCCCGACCGGCCGCGTGAAGAAGGGTGACGTCCGCAAGGCCGTTGTCGTTCGCGTCGCCAAGGACATCAATCGTGCAGACGGTTCGACCATCCGGTTCGACTCCAATGCTGCCGTGCTCATCAACAATAATGGTGAGCCAATCGGAACCCGCGTTTTTGGCCCGGTGCCGCGTGAACTTCGCGGCAAGAACCAGGTCAAGATCGCCAATATGGCGCCGGAGGTTTTGTAGTCATGGCTGCGAAGATCAAAAAAGGTGACACGGTCATCGTGCTCGCGGGACGCGACAAGGGTTCGAAAGGCGAGGTGCTTAAAGTGCTCGTCGACGAACACCGTGTTGTTGTTCGCGGCGTGAATGTCGTGAAGCGTCACCAGAAGCCAACACAGATGGACCCGGGTGGCATCAAGAATTTTGAAGCCACGATCCACGTGTCCAATGTTGCACACGCTGATCCACGCGACGGCAAACCCGTCCGCGTCGGTTTCAAGATAGACGAGCATGGCCGCAAGACGCGGTTTGCCAAGCGTTCAGGGGAATCAATCGATGTCTAAGGCATACGAACCCCGTCTCAAGACGAAATACCGCGATGAGATCCGGGGCAAACTGCAAGAGCAGTTCAGCTACTCGAACCCAATGCAGGTTCCGAAACTCGACAAGGTCGTGATCAACATGGGTGTGGGCGAAGCTGTCGCCGACTCCAAGAAGATCAAGTCGGCCCTGGCAGAACTGGAACGCATCGCGGGCCAGAAGCCAGTGGCCACCGTGGCCCGCAAATCCATCGCCGGCTTCAAGCTGCGCGAAGGTATGCTGATCGGTTGCAAGGTGACCTTGCGCCGGGACCGCATGTTCGAGTTCCTCGACCGCCTGACCAACATTGCGCTTCCGCGCGTGAAGGACTTCCGCGGTCTGAACGGCAAGAGCTTCGACGGCATGGGCAACTTTGCCATGGGCCTCAAAGAACACATCGTTTTCCCGGAGATCGCTTACGATCAGGTGGAAGAGATTCGCGGTATGGACATCATTGTCTGCACCACCGCCTCAACCAACGAAGAAGCCAAGGCACTGCTCGCCGAATGTGGCTTCCCGTTCCGGAACTAGCGCCAGGAGATCTGCTGATATGGCAAAGAAGAGCGCAATCGAGAAGAACAACCGGCGTCAGAAGCTTGTTGCCCGCTATGCGGACAAGCGTGCTGAGCTGAAGGCCATCGCGATGGACGAGAACCTGACTCTTGAGGAGCGCTTCAAAGCGCGTCTCAAATTGTCAGAGCTTCCTCGGAACTCCGCGCCGAGCCGTGTTCGCAATCGCTGCGAGGTTACCGGGCGTCCGCGCGGTTACTATCGTAAATTCAAGATGTCGCGGATCGCGCTCAGGGACCTCGGTTCCACGGGCATGATCCCCGGTCTCGTGAAATCCAGCTGGTAGGGAGGAAGAGCTAAATGAACCTTTCTGATCCCCTCGGTGATATGCTGACCCGCATCCGGAACGCCCAGATGCGCGGCATGTCGAAAGTTGTAACCCCGGCGTCGAAAATCCGCGCCCGCGTCCTGGATGTCCTCATTAATGAGGGTTACATCCGCGACTATGCGGAAGTGGAAAAAGACGGCCACAAGAACCTCGAAATCGAGCTAAAGTACTACGAAGGCCAACCGGTCATTTCGGAGATCAAGCGTATCTCCAAACCGGGTCGCCGCGTGTACTCTTCGGTCTCTGACATTCCGCTCGTGCGCAATGGCCTTGGCATTTCCATCCTGTCGACTTCGCAGGGTGTCATGTCGGACAATGCCGCACGGACGAAAAATGTCGGTGGCGAAGTGCTCTGTCGGGTATTCTAGGAGAGCGCTGATGTCACGTATTGGAAAACTCGCAATCCCGGTCCCGAATGGCACGACGGTTTCCGTCAATGGCCAGACGATCTCGGCAAAAGGCCCCAAGGGCGAAATGACGTTCACCGTCGCGGAAGTCATCACACCGAAGTTCGAGAATAACGAACTTTCGCTGATGCCACGCGCCGACCTGGTGAAGACGGCAGAAGACAAGATCGCGACTGAAAAGTCGCGTGGCCGCCGCCTGCCTACGTTCGCCGAGGCCCTCGACTCGACGGCCCGCACACAGTGGGGCACCGCTCGCGCGCGCGCCGCCAACATGGTGCAGGGTGTTTCGGAAGGCTTCACCAAGTCGCTTGAACTGGTCGGCGTGGGTTACCGCGCGCAGATGCAGGGCAATGACCTGAAGCTGGCCCTCGGCTTCTCGCACGATGTGATCTACAAGGCGCCGCAAGGCATCTCGCTCGCCTCGTCGAAGCCGACCGAAGTCGTCATCACGGGTGCTGACAAGCAGTCCGTTGGTCAGGTCGCCGCTGAAATCCGTAAGTATCGTCCGCCTGAGCCGTATAAAGGCAAGGGTATCCGGTACGTTGGCGAATATGTCCGCCGCAAGGAAGGCAAGAAGAAGTAAGCCAATGAAAAGTTCACGCGAAAAAATGCAGCGCCGCGCTCAGCGGGTCCGCACAAAGCTCCGCAAGGTCGCCGAAGGGCGCCCACGCCTGTCGGTTGCGCGCAGCCACAAGAACATTTCTGCCCAGATCATCGACGACGAAAAGGGCGTAACGCTCGCTTCGGCATCGACCCTGGAAAAGGATGTCCTGGGCAAGTCCAAGACTGGCGCTGATTCTGCTGCTGCCGCCCTCGTTGGCAAAGCGCTCGCCGAGCGTGCCAAGAAGGCCGGTGTCGAGGACGTCGTGTTTGATCGCGGCGGCTACATGTTCCACGGCCGGGTGAAAGCCCTGGCAGACGCCGCCCGTGAGGGCGGCCTCAAATTCTAGGGAGAAGCCAAATGGCTGAAGAAAGAGGACGAGGCCGCCGTCGCGATCGTGAGGAAGAAGTTTCCGAGATCGTCGACAAGCTGGTTGGAATCAACCGCGTCGCCAAGACGGTGAAGGGCGGCAAGAACTTCGGTTTCGCTGCGCTCGTCGTGGTCGGTGACCAGAAGGGCCGCGCAGGCTTCGGCAAGGGCAAGGCCCGCGAAGTGCCTGAGGCGATCCGCAAGGCAACCGAAGAAGCCAAGCGCAACATGGTGCGCGTGCCGCTTCGCGAAGGCCGCACGCTTCACCATGACGGCAAGGGCCGCCACGGTGCTGGCAAGGTTGTGCTCCGCGCAGCGCCTCCGGGTACGGGCGTTATCGCCGGTGGTCCGATGCGCGCCGTGATGGAAGTGCTTGGCGTCCAGGACGTTGTCGGCAAGTCGATTGGTTCGTCGAACCCGTACAACATGGTTCGCGCCACGTTTGATGCTCTTAAAGAACAAGCCAGCCCGCGGTCTGTCGCTTCCAAGCGCGGCCTCAAGGTTCAGGATGTTGTTGGTCGTCGTACCGATGGTGCATCCGAAGCCGGCATGGCCGACATCGTAAGCTAGAGGGACAGGCGACATGGCGAAGAAAATGCTCACCGTCCGTCAAACGGGCAGCCCGATCGGCCGCGATCCCAGCCAGCGCCAGACGCTGATGGGTCTTGGCCTGAACAAGGTTGGCCGTACGAAGGAACTTGAAGATACTGCGCCTGTGCGTGGTATGATCCGCAAAGTGGCCCACTTGGTCGAGGTGGTCAGCGAGTAGCGCGACTAGCGCGAACTGGCTGCCGTCTATCAGAATAGATTATCGGAAGATAAAGCGATGAAACTCAACGATCTGTCCCCAGCTGAGGGCTCCACCAAGAACCGCATGCGCGTTGGTCGCGGTGTCGGGTCGGGTAAAGGCAAGACAGCCGGTCGCGGCGTCAAAGGCCAGAAGGCGCGTTCGGGCGTTGCCGTGAACGGTTTCGAAGGCGGCCAGATGCCGATCTACATGCGTCTGCCAAAGCGCGGCTTCACGGCGCGCAACTCGAAGTCGCACGCCTGGATCAACCTTGGCCGTCTCGGCAAGGCGATCGAAGAGGGCAAGCTCGACGCCAAGAACGTAACCGAGGACACGTTGATGGCAGCGGGCCTGATCAACAAGCTCGGCGACGGTGTGCGCCTGCTTGCCAAGGGTGACGCGCCCAAAAAGGTCAACATTACAGTGACCGGCGCCTCGAAAGCGGCCATTGAAGCCATCGAGAAGGCAGGTGGAACGGTCACCTTGACGGGGCCCACGAAAGACACAGCTGAAGTTTAATCAGCGGTTTTTTCCGGGCACCCCTTCACAAACACTGTTTCGCCGCCGATTTTGGCGGCGAACGCTTTTTCAGGGAGGCTGAACGGCCGATGGCGAATGCTGCAGAACAAATGGCTCGCAACGTCAATTTTGCGAGCTTCGGGAAAGCCAAGGACCTCCAGAACCGGATCCTGTTCACGCTGGCGATTCTCGTCCTCTACCGGCTAGGCACGTTCATCCCGATTCCCGGCCTCGACCCGTCCCAGTACGCAAGCCTGTTCGCCAGCCAGTCCAGCGGCATTCTCGGGTCCATGAACCTGTTTGCCGGCGGCGCCGTCGAGCGTATGGGCGTCTTCGCCCTGAACGTGATGCCCTACATCACCGCGTCGATCATTATCCAGATGATGACGTCGGCGTCCCCCACGCTTGAAAAACTCAAGAAAGAGGGCGAATCGGGCCGCAAGCAGATCAACCAGTACACCCGGTACCTGACGCTCGCATTCGCGATTGTTCAGTCGTTCGCGATCGCCGGCGGCCTGTCGGCTGTCCGCATCGAGGGCATCGCGCCGTGGTTCTTCATCCTGACCGGCGTCGTGACGCTGACCGGCGGCACCATGCTGCTGATGTGGATGGGTGAGCAGATCACCGCACGTGGCATCGGCAACGGCATCTCGCTGATCATCTTTGCAGGCATCGTGGCGGAACTGCCACGCGCGATTTTCAATCTGATCACACAGGCCCGCACGACGTCCGTGAACATCGTCTTCGTGATTGCGATCGCAGCCATGGTCATCGCTCTGGTCATGTTCATCGTGTTCATGGAGCGCTCGCAGCGCCGATTGCTGATCCAGTATCCCAAGCGCCAGCAGTCGCAGGGATTCGCACAAGGCCAGCGCAGCTTCCTGCCGCTCAAGATCAACACATCGGGCGTTATTCCGCCGATCTTCGCTTCGGCCCTGCTGATGCTGCCGATGACGGCGATCGGTTTCCTCGGAGGCAATGTCGCCGATGGCGGCGGCAGCGGTATTCTCGGCATTCTGGCGACTCACTTCTCGCCGGGGTCGTGGACCTACATCATCACGCAGGCTGTCCTGATCGCCTTCTTCTGCTTCTTCTACACGTCGATCATGTTCAACCCGGAAGAGACTGCAGACAATCTGCGCAAGTATGGCGGGTTCATTCCCGGCATCCGTCCCGGTTCGAACACGGCGGCCTATATCGACTATGTCCTGACGCGCCTGACCACGATTGGTGCCCTCTACCTGGTCTTCGTCTGCATCCTTCCTGAACTCCTGCGTCGCTACTTCCCCGAGATCCCGTTTTATATAGGTGGGACATCTCTACTCATTGTGGTTTCTGTAACAATGGATACGGTTACGCAGATTCAGTCGCATTTGATCGCGCACCAGTATGAAGGCATGATCAAGAAGTCGAAGCTCGGGGGCCGCAAGAAATGAATTTGATACTATTCGGGCCGCCTGCGGCCGGAAAGGGTACACAAGCCAAACGCCTGGTGGCGGAGCGCGGATTCGTCCAGCTTTCCACCGGCGACATGTTGCGCGCTGCTCGGGCCTCAGGCTCTGAGCTCGGCGAGCGCGTGTCCCAGATCATGGACGAGGGCGGCCTTGTGTCGGACGAGATCGTGATCGCGCTGATCGATGAGCAGCTGGAAGTGCAGGCCGGTGCGCCGGGCTTCATCTTCGACGGATTTCCGCGCACGGTCGGCCAGGCAGAGGCGCTGGATACGTTACTGGAATCACGCGGCAGTGCCGTGGATCTCGTGATCCGCATGCTGGTCGATGATGACAAGCTGCTGTCGCGTGTGACCAAGCGGTTCGAGGAGCAGGGCCGGAAAGACGACAATCCGGAGACTTTCTCGCGCCGGCTTGAAAAATACTATGAAGATACAGCGCCCTTGCTGCCGATCTACGCTGAACGCGGCGTACTGGTCGAGATCGACGGAATGGGTGAAATTGACACGGTCGCGTCCGAAATTGACACGGCCCTGAAACAGACCGCCTAAAGCTGGGATTCCGCTGTTGACGCGGGAATTTGCGGGGCTATAAGCCTCTTCTCTTAGCTTAAGGCTTAATCGCCAGTGCGCGACGGGGCGGGATCCGCCCCCTTGCGCTCTTTATGTTTGAAACAGTCGCTTCAGGAGTAACGGCTTTGGCCCGTATTGCAGGCGTTAACATCCCGACCAACAAGCGCGTTGAAATCGCGCTACGTTATATTCACGGCATTGGTCCGGCGATGGCACGCGAAATCATTGAAAAAGTGGGCATCGAGCCTGCACGCCGCGTTGCGGAACTGTCTGACGCCGAAGTCATTGGCATTCGTGAAGCGATCGACGCTGGCTACATGGTCGAAGGCGACCTTCGCCGCGACACGTCGATGAACATCAAGCGCCTGATGGACCTGGGTTGCTATCGCGGCCTGCGCCATCGTCGCAAGCTGCCTGTCCGCGGCCAGCGCACTCATACAAATGCCCGTACCCGCAAGGGCCCGGCCAAGCCGATCGCCGGCAAGAAGAAATAGGATCAGACCGACATGGCCCGCGATACAACCACACGAGTCCGCCGCAGAGAGCGCAAGAACATTACCACTGGTATTGTTCATGTGAACTCGAGCTTCAACAATACGATGGTCACGATCACCGACGCACAGGGAAACGCGATTTCCTGGTCGTCTTCGGGTGTGGTTGGCTTCAAGGGCTCGCGCAAGTCGACGCCTTATGCTGCGCAGATGGCTGCTGAAGACGCTGCGAAGAAGGCCCAGGAGCACGGCCTCCAGACGGTTGAAGTGAACGTGCGCGGACCGGGTTCGGGTCGTGAGAGTGCCCTGCGTGCGCTTCAGGCTGTCGGCCTCACGGTGACGTCGATCAATGACACGACGCCGATCCCGCACAATGGATGCCGCCCGCCGAAGCGCCGCCGCGTCTAACTAAACCATTTCCTGCGGCGCACTTTGCGCCGCTTGCCGCTTTCAAGGAAAGTCGCCCATGGCTGACAAAGAACTTATCTCCGTCAACGACCGCAACTGGAAAGAGCTGATCCGTCCGAACCGTCCTGTGGTTCAGGCAGGATACGACACCAAGCGGAAAGCAAAGCTGGTCATTGAGCCGCTTGAGCGCGGCTACGGCACGACGCTCGGCAACGCGCTGCGCCGCGTGCTCCTGTCGTCGCTTCAGGGCGCGGCCATCATTGGCGTGCAGATCGACGGCGTGGTTCACGAGTTCTCTGCGATCCCAGGCGTCCGCGAAGACGTTACCACGATCGTTCTGAACCTGAAGCAGGTCGCCATATTCATGGAATCCGACACGCCCAAGCGCATGGTGCTGAAGGCGAAAGGTCCGGGCGAAGTCAAAGCCGGCCAGATCGAAACGCCAGCTGACAGCAAGATCCTCAACCCCGACCTCGTCATCTGTACGCTGGACGATGGCGCGGAAGTCCGCATGGAATTCACTGTCGCCACCGGCAAGGGCTATGTGCCTGCCGATGCGCACCGTCCCGAAGATGCCCCTATCGGATATATTCCGATTGACGCGATCTACAGCCCTGTCCGCCGCGTTGCGTACCTGGTCGAAGACACGCGTGAAGGCACCGTGCTGGACTATGACAAACTGACGCTCGACATCGATACAGATGGTTCTGTCACGCCGGAAGATGCGGTCGCCTATGCGGCCCGCATCCTTCAGGACCAGCTCCAGCTGTTCATCAATTTCGAAGAGCCAACTCTCGAAGTAGGCCAGGCTGCAGAAGAAACCGACCTCGGCTTCAATCCCGTCCTCCTCAAGAAGGTCGACGAGCTGGAACTGTCCGTGCGTTCGGCAAACTGCCTGAAGAACGACAATATCGTCTATATCGGCGACCTCATCCAGAAATCCGAAGCAGAGATGCTGCGTACGCCGAACTTCGGCCGCAAGTCGCTGAACGAGATCAAGGAAGTCCTCGCTGGCATGGGCCTGCATCTCGGCATGGAAGTGCCGGACTGGCCGCCTGAAGACATCGAAGGCCTTGCCAAGAAATACGACGACCACCTATAGGACCCGATCAATCTGATTACGGGGGCCTGATCACCTCCAGAGGACACGACAATGCGCCACGGACTAGCCCATCGCAAACTGAACAAGACAAGCTCGCACCGCAAGGCGATGTTCGCGAACATGGCTGCAAGCCTGATCACGCACGAGCAGATCATGACGACCCTTCCGAAAGCGAAGGAAATGGCGCCACTTATGGACAAGCTGATCACGCTTGCCAAGAAGGGTGACCTTGCAGCGCGCCGTCAGGCCATCGCGAAAGTCCGCGACGAAGACGCTGTCCGCAAGCTGTTCGAGGTAATGGGCGACCGTTACAAGGACCGCAATGGCGGCTACACGCGCGTGATGAAAGCCGGCAACCGTCCGGGTGACAACGCGCCGGTGGCTGTGCTCGAACTGGTCGACCGTGACGAGAGCGCCAAGGGTGCGGCCGACAAGGCCCGCCACCAGGCCGAAATGGACGCAATGGACGACTAGTCCTCTGCGACACGCCAGAATTCAAAACCCCCGGACGGAAACGTCCGGGGGTTTTTCTTTGGCGGCGCAGTTGACAGTTAACCATTGGCGGCGTAATAGGCCGCCCCTCGCTGCCGGGCCGTCCTGAGAAGGATGGCCTGCCAGCCCAACCGGAAGGGACCTGAGATGAAGCTGAGTTGTTCAAAAACGACCAGCTCCTCGCGATTGCGGGGAGCGCCGTCAGCGTCCCCCGCGCTTTGGCCGGTGGACGCCTGACCTCGCATTGATGATTTGAATCCGCCGCCGCTGAACCCTGGTTCCAGCAAACGCGATTTGAAAGGAGGTGGATCATGGGCATGCCCATGGCCCTGCTGCACATGCGTCCGAAGGGACATGCAGTTCAGACGCCGTTGCTCGGCTTCCTGGCCGGGCCGCATGCCGATGTCATCGCTGAGGCCTGGCCCGCTCCCCATAGCGCGTTCCTGACCTTGCCGACGGCCCGTCGCCACGCGGCAGCGATCCTGCTCGGACATCGGGCGGACCTTCGTGCTGCGGATATTGTCCGCGCCGTGGAGCGGGGCCGCGACGGTGAACTCGCACGCCTGCTGGTCAGCGGCGAGGCACCCGGCGGCCTGGTGAAGGCGCTCGGGCGTCTTGGCGAAGTGCTGTGGGAGGCGGGCGACTATGCCCGGTTCCTCGCGCTTTTTGCCGAGCCGGATGCAGGCCGCGTGCTGCGTCACATGAAGGTCATCGCCGCCGATCGTCTCGCCCTGATCGGGGCGTTGCCGGAGGCGCTGCGCCAGGCCGGTATCATTGCACACCTGCCGGGGCGCGCCGTGGCGGTCGATGAACTGGCCGATGCTTTTCGTCTTGCCCTGCGCATTCATGGCGCGGGGGAAGCGGCGGCAATCGCCCAGCGGTGGAACCGGGTCAGCAATACGCTCGCCCTGTTCGATATGGCCGCTGAAGCGCTTCAGCCGGTTCGGTTCGGGCACGTCCTGCCTGTGCCGCGCCTGCCGGAGCGTTTCGTGCCGGTCGCTGACCGCAAGGCTCTGGTCAGCGTGGCGTTGGAATTCCGCAACTGCCTGCGGGATTTCACCGGCGACCTGGCTGCCGGGCGCATGGCCGTTTTCACTGTCCGGGAGGGCAGCGAGATGGTGGCTGTGGCCCTGCGGCAGGATCCGGCCGGATGGCGTCTCGCCGAGGCGAAAGGTCGCCAGAACGAGGATGTTTCGGATGATGCGCTTCGCTGCATCGTGTCTGTCCTCGGACTGGCGGGCGTGCGTACCGGCGAGTCCACCTGGGTGCTGGCCCGTCGCCTGCACGAGCATGCGTGTGACGATTGCGGTCCGGCTCATACAGGTGCGCGTGAGACATGGCGTGACCGGCTGGCGCTGGGATCGCTGTGGGATTAGGCGTCTGACGGAAAGCCCCTTCTCCCGATGGAGGAGGGGCTTTTTGTCTGCGGTGCGATCCGATTCTTGAAATCAGTCCGTCCGGATATGCGTGCCGGCGGCATTCATCTGCACGCTTCCCATGCCACTGCGTGATCCGACAATGCCCAGGACGAGATAGCCCCTGCGCCGGTCGAGCTGGACCCGGAAAATCGAGAGATAGTCGAGACCGAGAACCATCGCGGGTTCGTCGGCCATGCCGAGATGCGTGAACAGGGCCGGATCGGCGACGACGAGATCTGGGCCGGTGACGCGGTGGTTGCCTAAAGTGAACTTTCGCGCTGTCGCAACCCGGATCGCGACGTTGCCGCCGGTTATGCCTCGGATCGTCTGGGTTTTCTCGTCATTCGGCTTGGCGCCTGCCGCTTCAGCGAACCGACTGTTCACATAAGAAATGCTGGACCCGGTATCGATCAGGGCCAGGCCTTTGACACCGTTCATTTTCACTTCGGCGAACCAGAGTCCCTGACGGAAGTGCATCCTCATTCGGCTGGAAGAGAGCCCGGTGCTCCTGTCAGGCCTGCCGTCGTAAACCAGGACGCGACCCTCGTCGAAATCGAAATCGACAACGTCACCCTCAAGGGCAGTCAGCGGCACGACATTGTGGATCCCCGCGACAGCAATTCGCCGGCTCAGGGCGGCGGGAAAAGCTTCAATACGCGTATTGCCGGTCGAAAGGCTGTCGACGTGAACCACGGGAAAGATCTGGGGCCCCTCCAGTCCGAGGACATTTACGGAGAGCTCATCCGGGGGCGGCACACCGGCTGCGGAGGCGGTCGCGCCATCAATCATGGCATAGGTGGCTGCCGTGTCGATCACGCCGACAGCCTCGGCTGAACCATTGATCCTGAGCGGGACGACCATGTGGCCCGAAGGGGTCATGTTAAAGGGGATGACCAGCCGCTCCGTAGCGGCGGTGGGAAAGGCGGCGGCCAGAACCAGCATGGCCAGCGCCCCGGTCCGCGCGTTTCGCGTCCCATGGCCAAACCAGCCGACAATCGATTCCAAGGTGCCGCGCATCGCGCTCCTCGCTTTTCCGGTTCTCAGAATGCCACATTTTGGACCGGCGACCAAATCCGGCCTGTTGAGCTGCCGCTTTCATATGCGGGCCGTGTGGTATAATCTGTGGCCAACGAGACTTGGAGGAGACCGAAATGGCAGACGGACACGATATCGGCGAGCGCGCGAAATTCCGCGAAATGCTGGAAGGCACGCAGGAGGACTGGAGCATCATTGCCAGCCACGCGAAGGACTTCAACAAGGGCCTCGCCAAGCGGGTGCTGGACCATCTTCGCCTGCTGGACGGCGATTATGGCGGGTTCCCGGTCGACCGGCTGACACATTCCCTGCAGACAGCGACGCGGGCCCACCGCGACGGGCGCGACGAGGAATATGTTGTCTGCGCCCTGCTGCACGATATCGGCGATACACTGGGCAGCATGAACCATCCGGACGTGGCCGCCGCGATCTTGAAACCTTTCGTGTCAGAGGCCAACCTGTTCATGGTGGCCAATCACGGTGCGTTCCAGGGCTACTATTTCTTCGAGTATCTCGGCCTCGACAAGAACATGCGCGAGCAGTTCAAGGACAGCCCGCACTATGAATATTGTGCGCAATTCTGCCATCTCTACGATCAGGCAGCCTTCGATCCGGATTATGAGAGCGAACCGCTGGAATTCTTTGCGCCAATGGTCGAGAGCGTGTTTTCCAAGCCGAAAAACTCGATGTATCTCAAAGCGATGCAGGAATAGGGACGTAGCGGCCTGCCGGCTGGGGGCGCTGTCCCTAGCCGGTGCAGGCACCCTCGTGGCCGACGCTCGTACCATCGGCATGCGCTTCGCACTTGTTCGGGTAGGTCTTCGCGTTGCAGCCGCAGACCGGCGCATATTCGCGTGTGCAGGCGGGGCGGATTTTCTGGCACGTGCCGGCGGCATCCGCCGTGGTCCTGCAGGCACCATCCGCCAGCTTGCAGAAATAGCCTTCTTCACATTTCAGGGCAGCGATTCCGCCACAGGTTTCCCCTTCTGCGCTGACGGGAAGGGGCAGGACAACGGGCTCGGTGGTCTCGGCAGGGGGCGGCGCACTGCAGGCGGCGGCAAGCATGAGAATCGAGCATAGAAGCGTGGATGCAGTGAACCGCATGGATTCTCCTCAAAAAAGCGTGTGAGGAGAATCCTGCGCTTAAAACTCGCCCGAAGCAAGCTTAGGCCTTCACACCGCCTGCCACGACGGCGAACATGTGCTGGCTGTGTTCACCGCCGGCCTTGAAGGCTGGCAGCGTTTTGGACGTATCGGTGATCTGGTCCCATTTGGCGGCCACGGCTTCAGCCGTCAGGTCGTCGCCTTGGCCAACGAAGGCGCCTTCGGTTTCGACAATACGCGCGATCGAGAAGGCGCCGGCAGCCGCCGACAGGATCACGCCGGTCGGGGCGTCTTCCTTGACGAGGTTCATGACGCCGGGCGACACGTATTCAGGCTTCAGCTGCTCGAGAACAGCGGGGGGCATCAGGCCTTCTGTCATGGCTGTCGCGGCAACCGGGCAGACCGCGTTGATCTTGATGTCGTTTTTCGCGCCTTCGATCTTCAGCGTGTTCATCATGCCGACGAGGCCGAGCTTGGCAGCGCCGTAATTGGCCTGGCCGAAATTGCCGTAAAGGCCGGTCGAGGACGTCGTGACGACGATACGGCCGTAATTCTGGGCCTTCATGATATCCCAGGCGGCGTGAATCGGCATGAACGAGCCGCGCAGGTGAACGTCGATGACGAGGTCGATGTCGGCCTGCGTCATCTTGGAGAAGGACTTGTCGCGCAGGATGCCGGCATTGGCGATCAGGATGTCGATGCGGCCGAACTTGGCCATGGTGTCGTCGATCATCTTCTTGACGCCGGCTGCGTCTGCAACCGAGGAGCCGTTGGCCATGGCTTCACCGCCAAGGGCTTCAATTTCCTTGACCACAGCCTCGGCTGCAGCGGAACTGCCGCCTGATCCGTCCATGCTGGGGCCGAGGTCGTTGATCACGACCTTTGCGCCGCGTCGGGCAAGCTCAAGGGCGTGGCAGCGGCCAAGACCGCCACCAGCGCCAGTCACAATGGCAACGCGGCCGTCAAAACGGATATCGGACATGGGGGGAGAACTCCTGCATTTATTACAAATCGATTGGTCGGTTTCACACCAGACGTTCACGTAAACGTCAAGCCGCGCCCCTGCGTCATATCTTGCCCGGAGGGTGCTGTGAGGTCAAAGTGCCGAAAAGAAACGCATGAAATGGGAGGAACCGACATGCTGGCTTATGTGACCCTTGGAACGAACAATAAAGAGAAGGCGCTGGCTTTCTACGACGCCGTGCTTGGCGAAATGGGCGCGAAACGGTTTTTCGCCAATGACCGGCTGCAATTCTACGGCGTCGGCCCCGGCCAGCCGATGCTCGCCATCGGCGACCCCTTTGACAAGGACGCCGCCAGCTGCGGTAACGGCGTGATGCCAGCCCTGGCCGCTGCCGACAATGCAACCGTCGACAAGGTCTACAACAAGGCGATCGAACTTGGCGCTGTCGACGAAGGCGCACCGGGCAACCGGATGCCGACCTTCTATGGCGCCTATTTCCGCGACCCGGACGGCAACAAGATCTGCGTCTGCAAGCTCGGCTAGACCTCTATCGACGACATTTCCCCGGGCTTCGCGTCCGGGGAAATCGATTCCGGTGCCGCCCCCTAGTCCGGCCGCGTGTCCTCCAGCTCGCCTGCGTAGAAGGCTCGCACGTCCGCGCTCAGGGCCTCGAGCGCGCCCTCGTTCAGGTACATCATGTGGCCGCCCTGGTAATAGGTCATCGCGACCTGGTCCTGCGGGATGCCGTAGCGGGCGAACGTGACCTCCGCATCGAAGAAGGGGCAGATCAGGTCGAAATATCCGCTGGCCACCATGACTTTCAACGCCGTGTTGTGGCGCATCGCCGTGGTCAGCTTGCGGGTGGGGTTCACATAGTGCGGTTCCCAGTATTCGCCGTCCGGGACATCGCGGAAAATCCACTGCTCGCCGGCGTCCGCGCTGGAGACCATGTAGGGCCGGTCCATCCCGACGCCGAGATCAGCGGAGAGGTACTGGTTGATCAGGGCCGAATAGGCCGAGCTGATGGCATAGCTGGAGACATCGTCTTCCGGGCCTTCGGCGGCATCGTCGGCCTCGTCGCCAAGGTAGCGTCCGTCGAGCCGCCCCAGCGCCACGCCCTTGTCGCGCAGCAATTCCTTCTGGAAGCGGTGCACCAGGATGCGCAGGTCGGAGGTCTCGATATAAGCCGGATCGAGCCCGGTGAAATAGGCGAGGCGGTCGCGGATGTTAGCCCGCTCCTCGGCACTCAGCCGGTCGCCCTTCATCAGCGCCGGACCGTATTCGTCGCGGGCGAAGGCGCGTGCCTCGGCCAGGAAGTCCGCCTGCGGAATGCCGAGCCCGGCCTTGCCGTGATACTGCGCGGTGGCGGCCATGCTGGGCAGGTAGGTGATGTAGGAATACATGTTGTCGTGGACCGAGGTGGAGCCCTCATAGTCCAGCGCCTGAGAGATCAGGACGATGCCGTTGAGCGCGATATCGACATCGCCGGTCGTCAGCTCGTTCGCAATGTAGGCGGCCCGCGTCGTGCCGAAGCTTTCCCCGATCAGGTATTTTGGCGCGTTCCAGCGCTTGTGCGTCGTGATCCATATCCGGATGAATTCCGAGATGGAGGCCGTGTCGCCTGCCGCGCTCCAATAATCCTTGTTTTCGCCCTTGCCGATGGCGCGGCTGTAGCCGGTGCCGACCGGGTCGATGAAGACAAGGTCGGTCAGATCGAGAATGGACAGGGGATTGTCGACCAGGCTGTAGGGCGCGGCGCCGTCATCGGCATCCGCACCGCTCGCCACTTGCGCCCGCTTCGGGCCGAGCAGGCCCATATGCAGCCAGACCGAGGCCGATCCCGGCCCCCCATTGAACACGAATGTCACCGGGCGCGCGCTGCCCGCCTTGTCGCGGATGTAGGAAGTGGTGAACAGGCTGGCGGCCGGTTCGCCGTCCTCGCCCTTGATATAGGTCTCGCCCGCCTCGACCGTGTAGGCGACCTTCTCCGTGCCGAACATGCCGGTATGCTTGCTCTCGAACATGACCGGATCGGGAATCGGTTTTGCGGCCTCCGTCTTTTCAGCGTCGGACTTGTTCAGTTCGGATTCAGCGAAGGCAGGTGTGGCGACGGCCAAGACCATAGCCATCAATAAGGCGCGCATTTTCATTTTTTGTTAGGACTCCAGGAGCTTGGCCGGGCATTCCGGACAGTGGTCAGGCCAGACGCTTGATAATTAAAGCAAAAACCTAGGCTCAGGAAGCAGGGGCGTCAACACGCCCGGCAAACTGGGCGGACTGATGCCCCAACCCGCACCTGGCGGGATCGATTTGCGGCGTGCCCGTTTCGCGTTGCACTTGCGCGCTTTCCAATCCGGACCGTCACGGCTAAGTCATATGGCTATCAAAACGGGCTCGGGAGCGATTTTGAATGCTGGCAGGTTATGAATGGGGCTGGGACAATGCCCGGGCGCTGATCGGGATCGCGGTGATCTATGCGATTTGCTGGGTGGTCTCGGAAAAGCGCGGCCTGTTCCCGTGGCGGATCGTAATCGGTGCCACCGTGATGCAGTTCGTGTTTGCGCTGCTCCTGTTCGGCGTACCGTTCGTGCGAGGCGTCCTGTTCCATGCCAATGACGTGGTCGACGGCCTGCAGGCGGCGACCCGCGCGGGCACGAGTTTCGTGTTCGGCTATGTTGGTGACAACACGGCGGGCGCGCAACTGATGGACGGCACGCCGCCGCCGCTCTTCTTCTTCCAGATACTGCCCATCGTGATCGTGGTCGCCGCCCTGTCGGCCATCCTCTGGCACTGGCGCATCCTGCGCTGGGTGACCAATGGCTTCGCCTATATCTTCCAGCGCACGATGGGGCTGGGCGGGGCAACCTCGCTCGCCGTGTCGGCCAACGTCTTCATGGGCATGACCGAGGCGCCGGTGCTGATCCGGCCCTACATCAAGGGCATGACTCGCTCGGAACTGCTGATCATGATGACGGCAGGCTTTGCCACCATCGCGGGCTCTGTCCTGGTCGTCTATGGCGCGTTCCTCGACGGCAAGATGGCGAACCCGCTGGCGCAGTTGCTGACGGCCTCGATCATGGCGGCGCCTGCAGCCGTGGCCGTGGCGCTGACGATGATCCCGGAAACCACGCCCTCGACCGAGCGGATGAAGGAACCGGATTTCAATTATGCCTCGACCATGGATGCCTTCTCGACGGGAGCCACAGACGGCCTGAAAATTGTCCTCAACATCACGACCATGCTGATCGCAGCGCTAGCCCTGCTCTGGCTGATCAATGCGGGCCTCGGCCTGTTCCCGGCGGTCCTGGGTGCGCCGCTGTCGATCGAGCGCGTGCTCGGCTGGATCTTTGCGCCGCTGATGTACATGATCGGGGTGCCATGGGCCGAGGCATCGCAGTCCGGCTCGCTGATGGGCGTGAAGACCGTGCTGACCGAGTTCGTCGCCTTCCTGCAGCTGGCCGAGATCCCGGTCGATGCGATGGACCCGCGCACGCGCATTATCACGGCGCACGCGATCTGCGGCTTTGCCAATTTCGGCTCGATGGGCATCCTGATCGGCGGCCTGTCAATTGTCGAACCGGAACGGCGCGACGACTTCCTGGCGCTGGCCTGGCGCACGCTGCTGGCCGGCACGCTGGCGACGTGCCTGTCGGGCGCGGTCGTGGGGGCGCTGCCATACCAGCTGTTTGCGGGTGCTGCAGGGTGACCTGACGCTTGGGGAGGGCTCGCCAAGCGGCGGTCATCGCCCTAGGACTTTGAGCAACAAAGCCAAAGGAATCTCCATGTTGCACCGCCTGATTGCGACCTCAGCCAGCCTTGTCGTCCTCGCGACCTGCCTTGCAGGGCAGGCGGAGGCACAGGAGGAGGCGGTCTCACTTGAACCTGTGACTGTGTTTGGAGTCCGGACGGCGAACCAGCCCGGGTCGAATGCGGTCGCGGATGCGACCATGATTGCCGACACGCTCGCCGATCACCCCGCCGAGATCCTGAACACGCTGCCGGGCGTGAACGTGCAGATGAATTCGGGGCAGGAGCACCTGATTGCCATCCGCTCGCCGGTGCTGACGGGCGGGGCAGGGCAGGGCAGTTTCCTGATCCTCGAGAATGGTGTGCCGACGCGCTCGCCCGCCTTCGGCAACGTCAACAGCCTGATGGAACCGCACCATGAAGTGGCGAGCGCGATTGAGGTTGTGCGCGGGCCGGGCAGCGCAAAATATGGCTCGAATGCGGTGCATGGCCTGGTAAATGTCATCCTTGGCCAGCCGGGCGATGGCAGCTTTGCGAGCGCGAGCTATGGCACGCTGGGCCGCTACCGCACCGACATGGCCCTCGACGAGGGCGAGCATGTCCGCCTCGGCCTGTCGCTGCAGCATGATACGGGCTGGCGGGACAATACGGGCGCCGACCAGCAGAAACTGTCTGTTGTCGGAGCGTATGATCTCGGTCCGTGGAGTGTGACGCCGTGGCTCTCAGGCTCGAACCTCAACCAGGAATCGGCTGGCTTTCTCGGCGGGACGGACAGTTACAAGGACAGCGACCTTGTGACGACGAACCCGAACCCGGAAGCCTATCGCGATGCCTGGTCGGCGCGGATCGGGGCGCGGGCAGAGCGCGAGCTTGGGGCGGGCACGCTGGTGCTCACGCCCTATGCCCACACTCAGGCAATGATCTTTTCGCAGCATTTCCTGCCCAATGGCGGCGTCGAGAAAAACGGCCACACGGGCGGTGGCGTGATGGCCCGTTATGGCTGGCAGGCGAGCGACGCTCTGGCGCTGCGCATTGGCGCGGATGTGGATGCGGCGAGCGGCTACCTCAAGGAAATCCAGCCGGACCCGTTCGGCTTTTTCCCCGGTGACGCGCGCTTCCCGCAGGGCGTCCACTATGACTACACGGTCGACACGACAACGCTCGCGCTATGGGCCGAGGCGGAATTTGCGCTCGGCAACAATGTCAGCGTGCTGGCGGGCCTGCGCGGCGAGACGCATGACTATGACTATTCTTCCGACGCGCCTGTCGGTATCAATGGCCGCTTCAACGTCCCCGCCGACCGCAACGACAGTTTCGACCTGCTGACGCCGAAGCTCGGCCTGATCTGGTCGCCGGGTGAAGTCAGCTATTACGTCAATTATGCGCGCGGCGAACGGGCACCGCAGGCCTCCGATCTCTACCGGCTGCAGAACCTGCAGGTGGCCGGGCAGGTGAAGACCGAGACGCTGGACAGTGTCGAGATCGGCGCGCGGGGCAGCGCCATGGACGGACGGCTGGTATTCGATGTCGCCGCCTACTGGATGGACAAGGAGAACTTCTTCTTCCGCGACAGCGACGGCCTCAACGTGCCGGACGGGTCGACGCGCCATGTGGGCGTGGAAGCGGCAGCCGCATTCGATATTACCGACACGCTGGTCCTGAAGGGCAATGTGAGCTGGTCGGACCAGACCTATACGTTTGAGCGCCTGGTCAACTTGGAGGCGGAAACGATCAGCGATGGCAACGCGATCGATACCGCGCCGAAATGGCTGGCCGACATGTCGCTCGACTGGCAGGCAACCGAGGCGCTCGGCCTGTCCCTATCGGTGGAACATGTCGGGGAGTATTTCATGGATCCCGGGAACACGGCGACCTATCCGGGTCACACGGTCCTGTCGGCGCGCGGGTCTTATGAATTCAGCGAAGGCATGGAAGTGTTCCTGATCGTGCGCAACCTGACCGACGAAGCCTATGCCGACCGGGCCGATCTCGCCTTCGGCAATGAACGATACTTCCCGGGCGAGCCGCTGAACGCGACGCTGGGCGTGAGGAAAAAATTCTAGGAGGAAACCCATGAAACTCTATCAGAGCCCCAAGGCCCCGAACCCCGACCGCGTCGTCTTTTTCCTGCGGGCAAAAGGCAAGCTGGACGCCGTTGAGATGATCGACGTGTCGATCATGGAGCAGGAACACAAGACCGCGGAATACCGGAAACTGTCGCCTTATGCCCAAGTGCCGACGCTCGTGCTGGACGATGGCACGGCCATAACCGAAAGCCGGGCGATCTGCACCTATCTGGAAGGTGTTTTTCCTGAGCCGAACCTGATGGGCCGCGACCCGAAGGAAAAAGCCCTGATCGAGATGTGGGACCGCCGCATCGAACTGATGTTCTTCATCCAGTTCGCCGGCTGGTTCCGGAATGCCCACCCCGCCATGGCGCCGCTGGAGGTGCCGCAAAGCCCGGAAGCCGCCGCCAAGAGCGAGAAGGCGGCGCGAACGATGGCCAAACGCCTCGACGCCCACCTTGCGACGCACGAATTCGTGGCCGCTGACCGGTTCTCGATTGCCGACATCACGCTCTATGTTGGCTGCGGATTTTGCCGCGTGATGAAATGGGAGCCGCAAAAGGAGCACGAGCACCTTGGCCGCTGGTATGACGCGATGACCGCGCGGGGGTTTGCGAAAGGCTAGGCCCCTCGCAAACCCGCTGGCCCGGATCAGGCGTTCTTGATCGACATGCCGCCATCGACCGGAATGTGCACGCCGTTCAGGAATGACGCTGCTGGCAGCACCAGCGACAGCGTCATGTTGGCGACCTCTTCCGGAATGCCGTAGCGGCGCAGCGGCACGCGGCGCTTGGCGTAGATTTCCTTGTGCTCGTCGGGGATGCCAGCCGTGATGCCGGTAATGATCGGGCCGGGGCAGATGCAGTTGACGGTGATGCCCTCACGGCCGAGATCGACGGCGAGGCCGCGCGTCAGGCCGATCACGCCATGCTTGGCGGCGACATAAGGCGAGTTGCCGGGCGTTGCGCCAAGGCCTTCGGTCGACGCGATGTTGACGATGCGGCCCCAGCCATTCTTGCGCATATAGGGCAGGGCGGCGCGGATGGCGCGCTGGTGGGAGGTCAGCATCACATTGATGCTGGGGCCCCAGCTGTCTTCATAGCTTTCCTCGCCGATATCCGCCGCCTTGGCGAAGCCGGCATTGTTGACGAGAATGTCCATACCGCCGAAATGGGCAGCAGCATTGTCGATGACGCGTTTGATGGCGGCGGCGTCGGACACGTCCAGTTCCCAGCCCTTCACATTGTCGAAGCCGGCATCCTTGATTTCCTTGACCACGGTATCGACATCGCCCTGGCGCAGGTCGGTGACCGCGACATTGGCGCCTTCCCGGGCGAAGAGATGGGCGGTCGCCCGGCCCATGCCGCTGGCGGCGCCGGTGATGAGGGCGGTCTTGCCTTTGATCGAACGGGAAAGTTCCTGATAAGGGATCTGGCTCATGCTTTTGGCTTTCTGAGTTTGATGGTTCCGGAGAAATTGAGGACTGGCCGGCCATTGGCCGTGACAAGCCCGCGCACGAAAGTGATCGAGCGGCCCTGGCGCAAGACTTCGCCGCGCGCTTCGATCAGCTCGCCTTCGAGCGCGCCGTCGAGGAATTCGGAGGTGAACGCCACGGTCAGGCCGTAGACGCCCTCCATGCCGTGATGGGCGATCGCGAACAGGGCAAAGTCGGCAAAGGTCATCAGGCAGCCGCCATGCATCACGCCGCCGGCATTCATGTGCTTGCGCTGGGCGCGGAAGGCGGCCACCTGGCCCTGTTCGTCGGTGCGCATGTAGAACGGGCCCGCCGTATCGTGTTCGAACGGCTCCTCGGCCCAGGTTTTCCAGCCCTTGAACTCGCCTTCAGTAACTTCAGTTGCAAGCATTTTCGTCTTGTTCCTCCCTTTTGGCTTTGATACCGCACGGTCACCCTTCGACAAGCATGTCGCAACGGCATATCATTGTTCCAGACAATAATTTACGGGAGTTTCATGATGGCTTTTGACGCCGAAATCCGCGCCGCCCTGATCGAGCAGGTGCGCCGGTTCGTGACCGAAAAATGCGTGCCGATCGAGGCTGACGTAGCCGAGAATGATGCGGTGCCGCAATCGATCGTGGACGAGATGAAACAGCTCGGCCTGTTTGGCATTGCTGTGCCAGAAGAGTATGGCGGCCTCGCGCTCGACATGGAAACCGAATGCCTCGTGGCGTTCGAGCTGGGCCGCACGTCTCCGGCCTTTCGCTCGGTTGCGGGCACGAATATCGGCATTGGCAGCCAGGCGCTGGTCCTGTTCGGCACCGACGCGCAGAAAGCGAAATGGCTTCCCGGCATTGCCAGCGGCGACCTGATCGCGAGTTTTGCCCTGACCGAGCCGGAAGCGGGATCGGACGCCGGCAGCCTGACGACCAAGGCGATCCGCGACGGTGACCATTATGTGCTGAACGGCACCAAGCGCTACATCACCAATGCCAACAATGCCGACCTGTTCACGGTCATGGCGCGGACCGATCCGTCCATGCCCGGCGCCAAGGGCGTGTCGGCTTTCGTGGTCGAGCGCAACACGCCCGGCGTGTCGGTCGGCCAGCCGGAAAAGAAGATGGGCCAACAGGGCGCGCACATCTGCGACGTGATCTTCGAGAATGCGCGCGTGCCTGTAGCTAACCGGCTTGCAGGCGAGGGCGAAGGCTTCAAGGTGGCGATGAGCGTACTCGACAAGGGACGCCTGCACATCTCCGCGGTGGCGACCGGCGTATCCGAGCGACTGATCAAGGAGATGGTCAATTACGCGCTTGAGCGCAAACAGTTCGGCAAGCCGATCATGGATCACCAGTTGATCCAGGCGATGATCGCCGACAGCCAGGCCGAAACCTATGCCGCCCGCTGCATGATCCTCGATGCTGCCCGCCGCCGCGATGCCGGCGAGGATGTCACCATGCTCGCCTCGTGCACGAAACTGTTCGCCACCGAGGCGTGCGGCCGTGTTGCGGATCGCGCGGTGCAGGTATTCGGCGGGGCAGGCTATGTTACCGACTATGGCATCGAGCGTTTCTATCGCGACGTGCGCATCTTCCGGCTGTATGAAGGCACGAGCCAGATCCAGCAGATCATCATCGCTCGGGAACTTGCCCGGGCCGCAAAGGCAGGGAATCTCTAAATGTTCGACCACGACCCCACCGACCCGCACGAAGTCGGCCTGAACGCCGAGCGCCTTGAGGCGATCCCCGAATATTTCCAGAAGAACTATATCGACACAGGCAAGCTGCCCTGCATGGCGACACTCGTGTCGCGCGGCGGCGAGATCGCGCTCGAAGACTATTCCGGCACGACCGAGATGGGCGCAGGCGAGCACATTGGCCCGCACACGATTTTCCGCATCTATTCCATGACCAAGCCGATCACGTCGCTGGCGGCGATGATGCTGTTCGAAGAGGGCAAGCTGCGCCTCGATCATGACGTCAGCCGCTACATCCCCGAATTTGCCGACGTGATGGTCTGGGACGCCGGCGACAAGGACAGTTTCACGACCCGCAAGCCGGATCGACCCATGAAAGTGCTGGACCTGTTCACGCACACGTCGGGCATCACTTATGGGTTCATGATGCAGCACCCGGTCGACTTCCTGTACCGTCAGGAAAAGATCGGACGTCCCGACGAAACCCTGCAGGCCATGGCGAAGCGGCTCGCGGCGCTGCCGCTGCAATGCTCGCCCGGGGACGAGTGGTGGTATGGCCATTCCATCGACGTGCTGGGCGCGATTGTCGAAATCGTCTCGGGCATGGAGTTGGACGAGTTTTTCCGCCAGCGCATCACCGGCCCGCTCGGCATGCATGACACCGAATTCTGGGTGCCGGAAGAAAAGATCGACCGCCTGATGGCCTGTTACGAGAAGAATGCCGAAACGGGCGAAACAAAACTGGCCGATGGCGCCGGCAAGGCGTCAAAGCTTTATACCAAGCGTCCCACCTTCCTAAACGGCGGCGGCGGGCTTGTGTCCACGCTGCGCGACTATCACCGCTTTGCGCTGATGCTGCTGCGTGGCGGCACGCTGGATGGCCAGCGTATCGTCAGCCCAAAGACGGTCGAGTTCATGCGCCAGAACCATCTGCCGGGCGGTAAGACGATGCGCGACATGGGCAAGTCCATGTTCACCGAAGTGATGGCAGACGGCGTTGGCTTCGGTCTCGGCGGGTCGGTCGTGACCGATATTGTCGCAGGCCATCAGCCGGGCAGCGAAGGCACGTTCAGCTGGGGCGGCCTTGCATCGACCTTCTTCTGGATCGACCCGGAAGAAGAGATCATCGCGATCCAGGCCACACAACTGATGCCGTCCTCGACCTACCCGATGCGCCAGCAATTCCAGCAGCTCGTCTACGCGGCGATCGACTGGTGAGCGAGCCCGGTCATAATGCGGTGCGCGAGGCGATCCTCGCGCTGACGGCGGAATGCGGCGTCGGCAAGACGATCAGCGCCGAACAGGCAGCGCGTGCAGTAAGTGAAGAGAACTTTCAGCGCGTGCTGAAAGACGTGCGCGCGGAAGCCGTGCGTCTTGCCAAGGCGGGCACGATCACGATCTATCGCAAGGGCAAGCCGGTCGAAAACCTGGATGCGTTCAAGGGCGTCTATCGGCTGGGCCTGCCGCCGGCTTGAACGCATGGCCAGGGGGCAAGACCCGTTCCATGACTTCGTGGCCGACCTGTTTACGCCTATGGGGGACGTCCGTATAAAGCGCATGTTTGGTGGTGCCGGCGTCTATGCACAAAGCGTGATGTTCGCCCTTCTGGCCGATGACGTGATCTACCTGAAGACGGATGCCGCGCTGCGGATCGCGCTGGAGGCTGAGGGCGGCGAAGTGTTTGCCTGGGAACGGCCAAGTGACGGCAAACGGATGGAGATGGGCTATGTCAGCCTGCCGTCTGCTGCGATGGATGATGCGGAGGATGCGAGCGTCTGGGGGCGGCGCGCCTTGGCAGTGGCGCTGGCGGCAAGGAAGTCCAAACCGGCGAAGAAGGCCTAGGGCTGGTAGGGTGCGCCATAGCGGCGCAATTCGGTGTCAATCCCGTCGTCCTGCATACGGACGACATAGAGGCGGTCATACTCGGCAGGCTCGTCGATGTCGGTGCCCGGTTCGCCGCCCAGAAATTCGACCAAGGCGGGCGTTGTGTTGGAGTGTCCGACAACGAGCGTGATGCCGGGTTCGTCTTTCAACCGGTCTGCAAATGCCGGCAAGTCAGATGGATCGTAAAGAGTCACCGGTACCGAGATGGTTTCGGCAATCGGCGCGGCTGTTTCTCGTGTCCTGGCGTAGTCGGTGGAATAGATGCGAACAATCCCGGCATCGCGAAGCGTTTCGGCGAGCAGGGCGGCGCGAAGGGCGCCATTCGACGTCAGGGAGGGATCGTCGCCAGCCTGCTTTTCAGCATGGCGAACCAGGTAGATCGTGCGTTTGGGGGGCGAATGAGAGGAGCATGCCGCCAGCGTCAAGAACGCAGCCGTAAAGCCGATCAGGCTGCGCCGGCTCAGTCTCATGCGACTTGCGGTCTGACCACGGGTTGGTCGAGTGAAAAAGCGTACGGACTGGACCCATTCTGGCGCAGGTGTGTGAGGCGCGTCCACCCGTCTTCCATTGTGAATCTCTCCTCTCGCGGTGCCCACCACATGACAAAGCCTGGACCCTGACTGCGATCAAGCTGCTCCTGCAGGCGGCGCATGCCCGACGGGTGCGTCCTGCCATCGTATACGAACGACCGCATGTCTGCGAGCGAGGTCCAGCCAGCCATCGTGCATACGTCCGGGACACCGAGGTCTTTCGCATAAGGAAACGCATCGCCCAAGTCGCGCCAGGACCCGTCGGGCTGGCGCAGGCCGTGACGATGCCAGTGGATGCCGTCAAAACTGTCGGCGTCGCTGAAAATCCGGGGAAGGATCGCAAGGAACACGCGCACGAATTCGTTGTCGAACGTGAACTCGCCCGTCGGTCGCGCACAATTGAAATGGATCAGTCGATAGTCCATGCGTACATCCGCCCCCCGGCCCTAAAGCGTAGGCTGCAACCTGTCACGGATGCCTTACTCTATTCTTAATCGAACAAGATTCCATTCAATCATAGGGTGATCAATTCCCCTTGAATTCGGCTTTCCGCTTACCCAGAAACGCCATCACGCCTTCCTTGAAATCGTTTGTGCGGCCAGCGGTTCGCTGGGCGAGACGTTCAGCGCGAAGCGCCCCATCGAAGTCGCCATCGCAGGCAGCCCAAACCAGTTTGCGTGTCAGGGCCAGCGCCTGTGTCGGACCTTCGGCAAGTTGCTGGGCGAGCTGTTTCGCCGTGTCCATCAAGGCGTCGTCTTCGACAACGCGATTGACCAGGCCCCAGGCCATGGCTTGCTCGGCCGGTACCTTTTCCCCCAGCAGGGTCATCTCCATGGCGCGCGTCCGTCCGATGGTGCGGGCGAGCAGGTAGGTCGAGCCGCCGTCAGGCACGAGACCGATACGCCGGAAGGCCTGCAGGAAATATCCGCTCTTGCCGCAGATGACGAGGTCGCCGATCAGGCCCAGCGCGCAGCCCACGCCGGCGGCTGCACCATTCACGGCCGTGATGACAGGATGGGGATGGTCCTGGATTGCCAGGATCAACGGATTGTAGTGCGTTTCGAGTGCCCGCCCGGCGTCGGGCTGTGAACCGGGATGGCTGAGCGAGCTGCCGCTCCCGGGATTGGCGCCAAGATTTGCGCCCGAGCAGAAGCCGCGCCCCTCGCCGGTCAAGATCGTGCAGCGTGCTTCCTTGCTCGCCGTTTCGAACGCGTGGAGCAGTTCCTGCGCGGTGTCGACGCCGCAGGCATTCATGGTTGCCGGATCATTGAAACTGATGATGGCCGTGCTGCCGTCCAGTTCGTAGGAAATCTTTTCGTAAGCCATCGCGTTTTTCTCTCTCTGATATGTCTGGCGGCAATCTAGTGGCTATCGTCCGGATGTGAACGCCTCACGCAGCGGCAATGCATTTCGCTTTGTTAAGCGCTGAACGCGGGCTACACTGTTCACAAGCAAGAACAGGCAATTGGGAGAATTTGGCATGGCACTCGACAGCGCAACCGGCAGCGGCATGGAATCCATATTGACGCGGCAAAAGGCTGCGAACCTGCGCGACGGCATTCCGTCAGCCACCCGGCGCATCGAATGGCTCGACAAGGCAATCGACCTGCTGGTGACGCATGGCGATGCCTTTAATGATGCCATGTGCGAGGATTTCGGCCACCGTTCAAAAGACCAGTCGGGTTTCACCGATATCGTCTCGTCGATCGCCGCCCTGAAGTTTGCCAAGAAGCACGTCCACAAATGGATGCAGCCAGAAAAGCGGAAGGTCGAGTTCCCGCTGGGCCTGCTTGGGTCGAAAGCGCAACTCCAGTTCCAGCCCAAGGGCGTGATCGGGGTGATCAGTCCGTGGAACTTCCCTGTGAACCTGACGTTCACGCCGCTGGCGGGTGTTTTCGCTGCAGGCAATCGTTGCATGATCAAGCCCTCGGAATTTACCGAGGCGACATCGGAACTGATGAAGTCGGTCATCGCCCAGTATTATGACGAAGACGAAGTGGCCGTGATCACCGGCGGTCCGGAAGTTGGTGCCGAATTCACCAAGCTGGCCTTCGACCATATCCTGTTCACAGGTGCGACATCGGTGGCCAGGCACGTGATGCGCGCCGCCGCTGACAATCTGGTGCCGCTCACTCTGGAGCTCGGCGGCAAGAGCCCGGTCATCCTTGGCCGTTCAGCCGACATGCAGAAGGCGGCCAATCGCATCATGGCCGGCAAGACCCTGAACGCCGGCCAGATCTGCCTGGCGCCGGACTATGCCTTCGTGCCGAAGGAGAAGACAGCCGAATTCACTGCGGCCGCAACCAGCGCCGTGCAGAAGATGTTCCCGTCCGGCCTGAAGGACAATGACGATTACACGTCGATCGTGAACCAGCGCCACTATGACCGGATCATGGGCTACCTGGAGGATGCCCGTGCCAAGGGCGCAGAAGTGATCGAGATCAACCCGACAGGCGACAATTTTTCGCAACAGCCGCACCACAAGATTGCGCCTCACATCATCGTCGATCCGACGGACGACATGAGCGTGATGCAGGACGAAATATTCGGCCCGATCCTGCCTATCAAGTCCTATGGCGAAACGAGCGATGCAATTGCCTATATCAATGCGAATGCCCGCCCGCTCGGCCTGTACTATTTCGGTGAGGATGCAGCGGAGCGCGATACGGTCCTGAACAACACGACCTCCGGCGGTGTCACTGTGAATGACGTGATCTTCCACGTTGCCCAGGAAGACCTGCCGTTCGGCGGCGTCGGCCCGTCAGGCATGGGTAGCTATCACGGCCGTGAAGGCTTTTACGAGTTCAGCCACAAGAAATCAGTCTATACCCAGACCGGAAGCGAAATGCTGGCAATGATCCGTCCGCCCTATACAGACGCCTTCCGGAAGCAGATGAACTCACGCCTGAAGCGTTAATTCAGTAAACATCGCGGGAATCGCCTATATCGTATATCGTGGATGATCCCCGAGCGATCCGTCGCGTTTTGGTACAGGCGTAGAGAATGCTGAGTTCGGTTGAAGGCTTCAAGTCGGTGGTGCTGGACCAACTCGGCGAAGGCGTCATCGTAGCCGATGCCGACGGCCGCATTATCAGCGTGAACCGTGCCGCCGAAGAGATTCACGGACGGGCCAATCTTGATGTGCCGCCCGACGCGTATTCGAAAAACTGCGAACTTCTCACCATGGACAACCTGCCATATCCGCCGGACGAGCTGCCACTGGCGCGCGCCGTCCACAGGGGGGAATCGGTGGTCGAGGCGCCGTGGAAAATCCGGCGGCCGGATGGCACGGTCGTTATCGCTGTCGGGACCGCCCGCCCTGTCCGCAATGCCGCAGGCATGCAGATTGGCGCGGTGCTGACGATGCGGGACGATACGCTTCGTGTCCGGGCGGAGCAGGCCCTGGTGGAAGCTCTCGAAATGAAGGACACGCTCCTGTTCGAGGTCAATCACCGCGTCCGCAACAGTTTGCAGATCGTGTCGTCGATTGTCTCCCTGCCATTGAAGCGCGTCGAAGACGAGATAGCGCGTGAAGCTCTGTCCCTCACACAACAACGCATTGAGGTCATTTCGGCGACCCATCGCAGCCTGTACGAGCTGGGCAAGCATGACGAGGTCGATTGTCTCGCCCTGCTGCCTGACCTATGCAAAGCCGTGGTCGAGACCTATTCGGTTCGTGAGGCGACCGAACTGGTCTGCGAAACGCGCGGCGAGATCGTGCTGCCGGTCGGGAAAGCGGTTTCGGTCTGCCTCGCGGTGACGGAACGGATTACCAATGCCTGCAAATTTGCCTTCAAGGGGCGCGACCAGGGCCGGATCAGGCTGTTGCTGGATGGCTCGGCAGATCGTGTGCTGATCGAAGTCGAAGATGACGGTGTCGGCATGCCGGAACAGTCTGAAGCGGATACTGTGCGCGGTATCGGCATGATTCTGATCAACTCGCTGAGCAAGTCGCTTGCCGCAGAGATAAGTATCGCAACGGGCGCATCGGGAACGCGGTTCTCGATTTGCTTCGACAAGCCCGGACCGACGCCAGACCTGTCGCACGCCCTGGTCGTGAACCGGCGCAACAAAGGCCTCTGAGCCTTCGCTGCGCCTGGTGTGACCTAGCGTTTCAGGAAAGCCGGGACGTCGTCACCGAAACCTTTGACGCGTTCCGGCGCCGGCGCGAGGATCGGATCGTCATCCTTGCGCTTCTGGTCGCGTGGAGGACGTCCACCCCGTGATCCGCGCTCAGTGCGGGCGGGCTTTTCGGCTTTTTCCGGCTGTTCGGCCACGTCAGCGGGTTCCGCTTTTTCGACTTTTTCAGCTTTCGGTGCGCGTTCGCGTTTTGGCTTCTCGGTGCGTTCGGGCTTGGGGGCCTCGTCAGCGCGTTCAGGCTTTGGCGCCTCATCTACGGTTTTGACGTCGACGTCAGCCTTGGGCGCGTCCTCGGTTGTCTTGGTGCGCGAACGCCCGCGTTCGGGGCGCTCACCCCGGCCGCGCGCGCGGCTGCTGCTAACGTTGCTGCCGCTACGACCACCGCCACTGCGCCCGCCCCGGCTGGAGCGTTCTTCCGGCGGCAGGTTCTCGAGTTCCTCAAGCAGGCCTTCGGGCATGAATTCCTCGACGTCCTGCTGGATCATCTTGAGGACAAAGCCCCAGGACTTCTCGTCAGACGGCGACACGACCGTGAAGCTCTTGCCGGTCCGTCCGGCGCGGCCGGTGCGGCCAATCCGGTGGACATAGTCTTCGTCCTTGGGCGGCGGCGAATAGTTGAACACATGGTCGACATCCGGGATGTCGAGGCCGCGTGCGGCCACATCGGATGCGACCAGGAGCTTCAGGTCGCCATCGCGGAAGCGCTGCAGCACTTCGGTACGAAAGGCCTGTGGCAGGTCGCCGTGGATGGCGGCAGCGTCGTGGCCATGCTTTTGCAGCGAGGCGGCAACGATATCGACTTCGACCTTGCGGTTGCAGAAGACGATGCCGTTCTTGACGTCGCAGGCTTCGATGACGCGGCGCAGCGCCGTGCGCTTGGCCTTGGCATCATTGGTCGGAATGTGAACCACGTGCTGCGTGATCGTCTTGGCCGCGTCGGTCGGCCGGGCGACTTCGATCTTCACCGGGTCGCGCTGGAACGTCTTCGCCAGTCTCTGGATGTCGGTCGGGAAGGTTGCCGAGAACAGCAGCGTCTGCCGCTTGGCCGGAATCTTGGAGACGATCTTCTCGATGTCGGGAATGAAGCCCATGTCGAGCATGCGGTCGGCTTCGTCGATGATGAGATAGTCGACACCCATCAGCAGCAGCTTGCCGCGTTCGAACTGGTCCATCAGGCGGCCAGGCGTCGCGATCAGCACGTCAACGCCACGTTGCAGCAGGCCTTCCTGTTCCTTGAAGCTGACACCGCCGATGAGCAGGGCCATGGTGAGCTTCAGGTGCTTGCCGTATTTCTCGAAATTCTCGGCGACCTGCGCGGCGAGTTCGCGCGTCGGGCAGAGGATCAGGCAGCGCGGCATGCGGGCCCGGGCCCGTCCGCGCGCAAGGCGGTGGATCATCGGCAGCACGAAGGCCGCCGTCTTGCCGGTGCCGGTCTGGGCGATGCCCGTGACGTCGCCGCCGGCGAGGATGTGGGGGATGGCTTCCATCTGGATCGGCGTGGGAGTTGTATATCCCGCCTCTTCCACAGCCTTAAGTACGTTCGGCCCAAGGCCGAGATCTGCAAATGTAACGTCGTTCAAAGTGTTTCCAGTCCAAGGATTGTTGATAATACCCGACACTGCCCGAATGGCAGCCTTGCCGGGCAAATCCTGAGCCCGGAGCGTCTGTTGCGCTGCACATAATGCAAAAACGCCCACCAGTACAGGTGGGCGTTTCAGTTTGCTTGATTTCGCCGAATTCAGGCCTGGGGCCTAGCCAAGGTTCTTGTTGGCAAAGTCCCAGTTGATCAGGTTGTTCAGGAAGGCGTCCATATAGTTCGGGCGGCTGTTCTGGTAGTCGAGATAATAGGCGTGTTCCCAGACATCCATGGTCAGGAGCGGCGTGACGCCGGCGTCCGTCAGCGGGGTCTCGGCGTTCGGGGTCTTAGTGATGGCGAGCTTGCCGTCCTTGAGGACGAGCCAGGCCCAGCCCGAACCGAACTGACCGCCGCCGGCTGCCTTGAAGTCCTTCACGAACTGGTCGTAGCCGCCGAGGTCGCTGTCGATCATCGCGGCGATCTTGCCGGTGGGCTTGCCGCCGCCGCCCGGTTTCATGGAGTGCCAGTAGAATGTGTGATTCCACACCTGCGCGGCATTGTTGAACAGGCCAGCCTTGGCCTTGTCGCCGGCGGCTTTCTTGACGATCTCTTCGAGCGACTTGTCTGCCAGGTCCGTGCCTTCGATTAGGCCGTTCAGGTTCGTCACATAGGCCTGATGGTGCTTGCCGTGGTGGTAGTTGAGGGTCTCCTCGGAAATGTGTGGGGCGAGGGCTCCACGTCCGTACGGGAGGTCGGGAAGGGAAAATGCCATGTCAGCGTCCTTTCTTGCAGATGATTGACTGGTGTATCAGCGCGTCTTCCCACATATGGGTTCCATGTCAAATGAGACCAGCCCCTTGAGCAAAACACAATGGAAGGCGATTGATGCCCGCGTAAAGCGGGTCGACGAAGATCGCTGGATATCTAGTCGCTTCGCACCGGAGATCTATCGCAACGCCCTGACGGCACTTTACGCGCTGGCCTACGAACTGGCGCGGGTCCGTCTTGCGGTCACCGAGGACACGCTGGGCGCCATCCGGTTCCAGTGGTGGCGCGACGCCCTGAGCGAGATCGAAGCGCAGCAGGCCCCCCGGGCGCATGATGTCTGTCTCGCCCTGAACGAGGAAGTCGCCTGCCAGCGGCTGAAGATCGGCGCGCTACAGAAACTGGTCGACGGGTACCAGGCCGCCTTCGAAGCCGAAGACAGGGCGCGCGAGCCGGAAGCCTGGCTGGCGGCGGTCGCCGCAAGCGTTTTGTGCGGCGCCCACGGCTGGGGAACCGAGATACAGGATGTGGCGCCGGCCTATGCCGCAACCCGCCGCAGCGAGACCAAAGCCTTCGGCCCGCATGTCGCACCGGCGCCAAAGCTCATCCGCCCGGCCATCGCGCATTTTCGCCTGCGCAAGTTCTACTCGGAAGGCCGCAACCCGAACCCCGTTACCAAACGCCTCAGCATCATGAAGGCGATGAATACCGGGCAGGTGTAAGCCTACTCCGCCGGTACCAGTGCCGCTTCGCCTGCCAGCCACGCATCCATATCTTCCAGCGCGCGCACGGCCTGGGCCTTTTTCTTGGCCCGGCCCTTGTCCTTGCCGCGCAGGCGTTTGCCGTCCTCGCCAATCTTTGAATAGTCTTCGATGTCCGGGAACAGGCCGAAATTGATATTCATTGGCTGGAAGGTCTGCTTGCCCTGAAGGTGGCCGCCGGTGATGTGCAGCACGAGGGCGCCGAGCGCGGTGGTCGGCGGGGGCGGGGCAATTGTGTGGCCGAGCCGTTCGGCGGCGGCGAAGCGTCCTGCCAGTAGGCCCATCGCGGCGCTCTCGACATAGCCTTCCACGCCGGTCACCTGCCCGGCGAAGCGCAGGCGCGGGAGGGATTTCATACGCAGCTGCTGGTCGAGCAGTTTCGGCGAATTCAGGAACGTGTTGCGGTGAATGCCGCCGAGCCGGGCGAACTCCGCTTTCTCAAGGCCGGGGATCATGCGGAAGATTTCCGCCTGCGCGCCGTGCTTCAGCTTGGTCTGGAATCCGACCATGTTCCACAGCGTACCGAGCGCATTGTCCTGGCGCAGCTGCACCACGGCATGCGATTTCACCATGGGGTCGTGCGGATTGGTCAGGCCGACCGGTTTCATCGGGCCGAACCGCAGCGTCTCGCGCCCGCGCTCGGCCATGACTTCGATGGGCAGGCAGCCTTCGAAATAGGGCGTGTCCTTTTCCCAGTCCTTGAACTCGGTCTTCGGCGCCGCAATCAGGGCGTCGAGGAAGGCGTTGTACTGGGCTTCGTTCATGCCGCAATTGATATAGGCCGCCGTGTCGCCGCCGGGGCCGGGCTTGTCGTAGCGGCTCTGGCGCCAGGCCACATCCATGTCGACCGAGTCGAAATAGATGATGGGTGCGATGGCGTCGAAGAAGGCCAGGTCGCCTTCGCCGGTATGGGCGTGGATCGCTTCGGCAAGCGCCTGCGACGTCAGCGGGCCGGTTGCGATGATCACGCTGTCCCAGTCTTCGGGCGGAATGCCGGTGATCTCCTCACGCACGATGGTGACAAGTGGGTGCGCTTCCAGTTTGGCCGTGATCGCCTCGGCGAAGCCTTCGCGGTCAACCGCCAGCGCGCTGCCGGCAGGCACCTGATGGTCAGCGGCCGTGGTAATGATCAGGCCGCCTGCGCGGCGCATTTCCTCGTGCAGCACGCCGACAGCATTGGTCGTATGGTCATCCGAGCGGAAGGAATTGGAACAGACAAGCTCGGCCAGCTGGTCGGTCTGGTGGGCTTCGGTGCCCTTCACGCCCCGCATTTCGTGCAGGATGACGGGGACGCCGGCGCTGGCGACTTGCCATGCGGCTTCGGAGCCGGCCATGCCGCCGCCGATGATATGGATGGGTTTGATGCTCATGCGAGGGACATGCGCAGGACAGCCCGTCGCGTCAAGATGGCGTTTGCCGCCGGGCGCCGTGCGGTTTAGGTGTGTCAGCCGTGAGGAGCGCGAAAATGGACGTGAAGCTGCCCGTTTTGGAGATTGCCGCCGAGGCATGGCGCCTCGCCGCGCGGGCCTGCGTTCCCAGCCTGCCATGGCTTGGCCTGTTGATGGTGCTGGCTGGCCTCTACCGGCTGGTGCTTGGTATGGAGGTCAACGGCGCCGCGATCATCGCGCTCAATCTGATGGCTGGCGTGTTCTTTGCCGGTGTGGCGTTTTCCTTGAGCATCTATCGGTCCATGCTAGGCGCACGGTCGGGCAAGTACCTGCAATTGGTGCACGTCAATCTGGCTGTCTACATGGCCTTTCTGTTTGTCGGGGTCTTCATCGGCTTCTTCCTCCTTATCCTGCCCGGCATCCTGCTCGAGGCCTCGGGCCGGACAGATCTCGGCGCGGAAACGCCACCCGCTGTCGTACAGGCGGCGTTTATGGACATGCTGCCGACGGCCTATGGCGCGGTATTCCTTATTGCCTGCGCGCTTGGCCTTTGGGCGCTCTGCTTACTGGCGGTGCGCCTGCTCCTCGTCGGTGCGGCCACGGTGAGCCGGGGCGAAACCATGGTGTTCCGCACATGGCCGTGGACAAAGCGGCATGCTTTCCGCCTCAGCCTCGCCGCGCTGGTCACGCATGTGGCGCCATTCGGTCTGGCCGTGGCGATCAATGCCGCACTCAACCCTTTGCTCGGGACCAACCCCGCCGGTCATTTCATGGGCGGCGCGCTCGGTATCCTGCTACTCGCGCCGTTCATTCTCGCCGGTCACGGCCTTGCGGTCTCGGTTCTTCCGCGCCTGATGCCCGATCCGGATGAGGCTTCGGCGATTGCCTCTGTCGAGTAAATCGCTTTAGTCTGCCGCAAGTCCTTTTGGGAGGGTGGGAGTTTGACAGCACAATTCTCGTTTGACGGGGCGCTGACCAACGCGTTTCGCGCAGCGCACTTTCGCACGTTTCCGTGGATATATGCCACTGTGTATGCGCTCATCGTGGTGCTGTTTTACGCAGTGGCTGTGTTCCTGTCGCGCGATGCGATTCTCGAATTCATCCAGGCGATCGAAGCACTGGAGAATGCCAACCTCGGTGAGGCCGCCCCCCGTGAAGTCATGGCGCAGGTTTTCGCAACCCTGATGCCATTCTTGCCCATTGCGATAAACGTTATGATCGGATCATGGGTCGTTTGGGCCGTATTCGAAGCCGCATCCCAGCGCCGCTATGTCCGCGACGAACGATTTTCGCTCCGGCTCGGTGCTGATGAATTGCAGATGATGGTCGTGGGACTTTTGTGGACCCTTCTCAACATCGTCTGCTTCCTGCCCATGCTGTTCGTCCTTTTCGGTGCAGGAAATTCTCTTTTCAATCAGGTTCTGGACGGTCAGTCAGCGGCCAGTATGGAAAACGAAATCATCGCGTCCGTGTTTGGGGCGCTCGGCCTGATGCTGCTGCTGTTCCCGATCTACGTCTTTCTCGCAACGCGCCTGTCGCCGTGCTTCGCGATGACGATTAAGGACGGGAGAATCGTTTTCTTCGACGCGTGGAACGTCTCGCGCGGACGATTCTGGCCCATTCTGGGGGCCTTCCTCATTATCGCGATCGCCGGCGGTATTGTTTCCAGCGTCGTTGACCAGGCGTTCCAGTTCGGGTTGGCCGAATTCATGTCCCGCTTCTCGAACGTGCAATCGAGCGAAGAGGTCATGCAACTGGTGTTCTCGGCAGCCTTCCTCGTTCCGACGGGGCTCTATATTTTCGCTAGCATGTTCATGTCCGCACTCCGGCAGCATTTCAATGGCGCCCCAGCCGCTTTCGCGGCACGCCATGATCCGCGGGGAGGCGTTGACGACGCCGCGCGCATGGCCGTTTTCGACTGAGTAAGGAGTACTTTCCATGACGAATCTCGATTTCAGTTTTGACAATGCGCTGTTCCATTTCAGGCGCACCGGCGGCCCGAAAGGGTTCCTGCTCAAGTACGGCGCAACCTATGCGGTGCTTTACCTGCTGATGTCTGCGGTAACTCTCTGGCTGCAGGCGCCCCTGTTCGGGATGATGTTCGATCCGGACATGATGAACGATCCGGTCGCCATGGAGGCCGCCATGATGGGGCAGATGGGCCGCGTTCTTCTGAGTTATCTGCTGATGCTCCCGCTCGGCCTGGCCTTCTGGATGCTGTTCGAAGGGGCGAACCAGCGCCGGTACATGCGGGCAGAAGACTTTCGCCTGCAGCTGGGGGCAGACGAGTTGCGCCTGCTCGTTGTCGGCCTGATCTGGTTTGGCTTGTTCATCGCCCTCTATCTCGGGATGATTCTCATGATTATGGTACCGATTGGCATCATGGCCGCGATGGGCAACAGCAACGGCGCCGCCCTGGGCGGGCTGCTCGCCTTCGTCCTGTTCATCGCCTACATGGTTTTCGCGCTCTGGCTGGCGGCGCGGTTTTCGCCTGCTGCCGCCCTCACGGTGCGCGACCGCAGCATCCAGTTCGGACAAGCCTGGCGCGTGACCAAGGGCAAGGCCTGGACCATTGTCGGCAGCTGGATCGTGCTGATGCTGATTATGTTCGTGGCCTTCTTTGTGCTCTACCTGGTCTTCGCGGTGGTCATGGTCGCAGCGCTGATGCCGGTGATGGGCGGGCTCGAGGATGATCCGTCAGCCATCTTCTCGGCGATGGTCTCGCCCGGCATCATCATTCCGGGGGCCGTCCTGATGGTCGGCTTCATTTTCCTCCAGGCCTGCTGGATGCACATTTTTTCGGGGCCTGCCGCACTGGCGGCGCGGACCGATCGCCAATGGGCCGACAATCCGGCGATCGACGAGACGTTCGTCTAGGTCGAACCTATTTGGCGGCGCTCGCTGCTTTGGGCTTGGCCTTCTTTGGCGAAGCAGGTGCCTTCGCTGCCGTCTTCTTGGCGAGCTTGGGCGTCGTCGTCGCCCGCTCGCGCTTGTTGCGCGCGGCGCGGCGCTCGTCGTGCCGGCGGAAGGTTTCGGCGAGGAACTTGCCGGTCCAGCTGTCGGTATTGGCAGCAATGTCCTCCGGGGTGCCGGCTGCGACCAGCTTGCCGCCGCCATCGCCGCCTTCGGGCCCAAGGTCCAGCACCCAGTCAGCCGTCTTCACGACGTCGAGATTATGCTCGATCACGACCACCGTATTGCCGGCATCGACCAGCTCGTGCAGCACTTCCAGCAGCTTGCGCACATCATCGAAGTGCAGGCCCGTCGTCGGCTCGTCGAGGATGTATAGTGTGCGGCCCGTCGCGCGCTTGGCCAGTTCCTTGGCGAGCTTCACCCGCTGCGCCTCGCCGCCTGACAGCGTCGTCGCCTGCTGGCCGACCTTCACATAGCCGAGCCCCACCTGCACCAGCGTCTCCATCTTGGATGCGATGGCCGGCACCGCCGAGAAGAACTTCGCCGCGTCATCCACATTCATGTCCAGCACGTCCGCAATCGACTTGCCCTTGAACAGGACTTCCAGCGTTTCCCGGTTGTAGCGCTTGCCCTTGCAGGTCTCGCACGTGACATACACGTCCGGCAGGAAGTGCATCTCGATCTTGATGACGCCGTCGCCCTGGCAGGCTTCGCAGCGCCCGCCCTTCACGTTGAAGCTGAACCGTCCGGCCTTGTAGCCGCGCGCCTTGGATTCCGGCAGGCCGGTGAACCAGTCGCGGATCGGGCCGAAGGCGCCGGTATAGGTGGCCGGGTTCGAGCGCGGCGTGCGCCCGATCGGGCTCTGGTCAATGTCGATCACCTTGTCGAGATATTCGAGGCCCTCAAGGCTGTCATAGGGCTGCGGCGGGCTGGAGGCGCCATTCAGCTTGCGGGCCAGCGCCTTGTAAAGCGTCTCGATGATCAGTGTCGACTTGCCGCCGCCCGACACGCCGGTGATGCAGGTGAAGCTGCCCAGCGGGATCGTCGCGGTGACATTCTTGAGATTGTTCCCGGTCGCGCCCGTCAGAGTGATCTTGCGTTTCGATTTCTCGACCGGGCGGCGCTTCGGGATCGGAATCTCGCGCGTGCCGTTGAGATAGTCCGCCGTCATGCTTTTCGGGTTGGCCAGCACTTCGGCTGGCGTCCCTTCGGCGATGATCTCGCCGCCGTGAATGCCGGCCGCCGGTCCCATGTCGATGACGTGGTCAGCGGTCAGGATCGCGTCCTCGTCATGTTCGACCACGATCACGGAATTGCCGAGGTCTCGCAACCGCTTCAGCGTTTCCAGCAGGCGGGCATTGTCGCGCTGGTGCAGGCCGATACTCGGTTCGTCCAGCACATAGAGCACGCCCGTCAGGCCCGAGCCGATCTGGCTGGCCAGCCGGATGCGCTGGCTCTCGCCGCCCGACAAGGTGCCGGACCCGCGGCTGAGCGTCAGGTATTCGAGGCCGACATCATTGAGGAAGTTCAGGCGGTCGTTGATTTCCTTCAGGATGCGGCTGGCGATCTCGTTCTGCTGCTTGGTCAGCGTCTTCGAGACCTTGCTGAACCAGTCGCCCGCATCCCTGATCGAGAATTCGGCGGCGTCCGAAATATCCAGCTTGGCAATCTTCACCGCCAGCGCCTGCGGCTTCAGGCGCTTGCCGCCACAGGCAGGGCATGGCGCTGCCGACTGGAACTTCGCCACTTCCTCGCGCACCCAGGCAGAGTCCGTCTCGCGATAGCGCCGTTCGAGGTTCGGGATCACGCCCTCGAACGTCTTCTTCACCTCATAGCGGCGCATGCCGTCATCATAGATGAACTTGACCTCTTCCTCGCCGGTGCCGTGCAGGATCATCTGCTGGATATCTTCCGGCAGCTGGTTCCACTTCTTCTTCAGGTCGAACCGGTAATGCGTCGACAGGGCCTGCAGTGTCTGCGTCTGGTAGGGGGATGTCGACTTGGCCCAGGGCGCGATGGCGCCGCTCATCAGGTCCAGGTCCTTGTCCGGCACGATCAGGTCGGCATCGATCTTCAACTGGTTGCCGAGCCCATCACAGGTCGGGCAGGCGCCGAACGGGTTGTTGAACGAGAACAGGCGCGGCTCGATTTCCGAGATCGTGAAGCCGGACACGGGGCAGGCGAAATTGGCGCTATAGGTGATCCGCTTCGGCTCGGTCTCGCCCTCTTCGATATCGGCATATTCGGCCAGCGCAATGCCCTGCGCCAGGCCCAGCGCCGTCTCGAAACTTTCGGCGAGGCGCTGCTCCATGCCTTCGCGCACGACCACGCGGTCGACCACGACATCAATGTCATGCTTGAATTTCTTGTCCAGTTTGGGCGCGTCTTCCAGTTCGAAGAATTCGCCGTCCACCTTGACGCGCTGGTAGCCATTCTTGAGCAGTTCGGCGAATTCCTTGCGATACTCGCCCTTGCGGCCCCGGATCATCGGCGCCAGCAGGTAGAGGCGCGTGCCCTCGGGCAGCTCCATCGTCCGGTCGACCATCTGGCTGATCGTCTGGCTCTCGATCGGCAGGCCGGTGGCCGGCGAATAGGGAATGCCGACGCGCGCCCACAGCAGGCGCATATAGTCGTAGATCTCGGTCACGGTGCCGACCGTCGAGCGCGGGTTGCGGCTGGTCGTCTTCTGCTCGATCGAGATCGCGGGCGACAGGCCTTCGATGCTTTCGACGTCCGGCTTTTGCATCAGTTCGAGGAACTGGCGCGCATAGGCCGACAGGCTTTCAACATAGCGTCGTTGGCCCTCGGCATAGATCGTGTCGAACGCGAGCGAGGATTTGCCCGAGCCTGACAGGCCGGTCATCACGACCAGCTCACCGCGCGGAATATCCACGTCGATATTCTTGAGATTGTGTTCCTTGGCTCCGCGCACGCGGATGAAAGGGGATTCTAATCGGGCCATGCAGGAAGCTCGTTACGGTGGCGAAACAGGACTGGGCGTGTTGCTAGGCTCTATGTGTGGCGTGAGTCCAGCTTGACCACAAGAACAAAGTGTGAACATTTGTGACTCGCTGCTTTTTTAATCCCGGCCTGTGGAAAAACGGCTGGGGAGGCGACAGGCGGGCCCGGTCGCGGTAGAAGAGAACAGATTCGATAACGAAACAAGACTGAGCGGAGATGGATAAATGGCAGGATCAGTGAACAAGGTCATTCTTGTTGGTAATGTGGGGCAGGATCCGGAAATCCGCCAATTCCAGAATGGCGGCCAGGTTGCCAGCTTCACGTTGGCTACGTCCGAGACATGGAAAGACAAGGCCACGGGTGAGCGCAAGGAAAAGACCGAGTGGCACCGGATTTCGATCCTGAGCGAAGGCCTCGTCCGCGTCGTCCAGAACTATGTCAAGAAGGGCTCCAAGCTCTATATTGAAGGCCAGCTGGAAACCCGCAAATGGCAGGACAAGGATGGCCAGGACCGCTACACGACCGAAGTCGTGCTGCGCGGCTTCGGCAGCACGCTCACCATGCTCGACAGCGCCGGTGATCGCGGCAGCGCCCGCTCCGGCGGCAATGATTTTGGCGAACAGCAAGGCAGCGCCCGCAAGATGAGTGGTCCGGCCGAAAGCTTCAGCCAGGATCTCGACGACGAAATCCCGTTCTAGGAGGCACACGTGCAACGCAGGACGGCCCTTTCTTCGCGCATCGCCACTGGCCTGGCTCTGGCCCTGGCGGCGTGCGTGCTGGCCGCCTGCATGACACTCACCCGGCCGCCGCCCCTGAGTGCCAGCGTGGCGGCTGCCGGTGTTGACCCGGAAACCTCGACTCTGGTCGTCTACCGTCTGGAGGATCAGCGCACCTGGATCAGCAACCCTGAACGGGCAAAGGCGCGCTTCACCCCCGCCTCGACCTCGAAAATTCCCCACACCCTGATCGCGCTGGAAACCGGCGCCGTGTCCGGCCCGGACGAGGTCTTTGAGTGGGATGGCGTCAAACGCTTTGCCGACGGCTGGAACGAAACCCAGGATTTCGCCTCGGCCTACACGCGATCGACCGTCTGGATCTATCAGGCTGTTACGCCGCGGATCGGCTCGGCCGCGCTGCAGGGATGGCTCGCGGCCTTTGACTATGGCAACGCAGATACGGGCGCGCCCGAAGACGTGTCGTCTTACTGGCTGAAAGGCCCTCTGGCGGTCTCTGCCGAGGAGCAGACCGCCTTCCTGGCCCAGTTGTCGCACCGGATGCTGCCGCTCTCTGCGCACACCTACGAGCGCGCCGTGCCCATGATGGTGGCCGATTCCGGTCCCGGCTGGACGCTGTACGGCAAGACGGGCTGGAAATGGGTGGAAGGCGAAACTGATATCGGCTGGTATGTCGGCTGGCTGGAGCAGACGACGGGTGACGCCCCCGGCACCTATGCCTTCGCCTTCAACATGGACATGGCCGACCCGCAGGCCGACGTGCCGAAACGCAAGGCTGCCGTCCTGCGCGCCCTGTCCGACCTCGGCGCGCTGCCCGCCGCAGAATAGGTCATGGTAGCGCCGTCAGCGCTCGCGAATCCGCTCAGCGGCAAGGCGCTCGGCCATCGCCATGCCGAACGGGTGCGAATAGCCGGCAGCATGCAGGCGCGTGGCCGGGAAGACGCAGCGGCCCAGTGGCAGGCCGCGTGACAGGCTCTTTGATTTCAGGCGGTCGAACAGGTCGTACACGAAGAGAGGGCTGGCCAGTTTCGCGCCCATCCCGCCACGCCCTGAAAGGGCTTCTAGCCGGCTGTACAAACCGCTGTAGGATGTGTCGTATCCCGTCTCGTCAGAGAGGTTGAACGTCTCGACCCGTCCCGGCACGCCTGCCGGTTGCGACAGCCCGCGTTCCATCAACCAGATCATCGCGGCCGCCACGTCGGCGATATAGACGAAATGCGTATGCCTTTTCGCGCCGATACTCTTGACCAGCGGGTTCATGTTCACCGCCCCGGCAATGTCGTCCACGTCGGCGACGACCGTGGGTCGCACCACGGCGAAATGCGTATTCCGGCACGCTGCGGCAATCGCGTCCTCGGCTTTCACCTTGCTGCGGCCATAGGCGCGGATGCTGTCCGTGCCGCGATACTCGGCCTTCACGTCATGGGTGGGGGTCAGCCGGGTCGTGTCCTCGTCGACTTCGGCGCGCGTCGGCGAACCATAGACGGCGATACTACTGGCAAAAACGAAGCTGCGAATGCCGGCGGCTTCAGCCGCTGCGGTGAGCGCCGCCGTGGCTTCGACATTGACCCGCTCCATCCGGTCGCTGCGCCAGATTTCGGCGCCGAGATGGATGACCGCATCGCAGCCTCGGACGTGGTCTGTAAAATCGACAGACTCGCGCCAGTCATGGCGGCGCCACTCAACATCGCGCTCGGGCTCGCGGCCCACCGCGCGGTTCGGGCTGGACGTCAGCGCGACGACTGAATGGCCCGTGTCGAGAAGCTGGCGGACAACGTGCTGGCCGATCTTTCCCGAAGCGCCAGTGACGAGGATGCGCCTGCCCGTTGCCGGCGCAGTCGCGGCATCCATCGTCTGGTTCTCAGTCGTGCGTTCAGGCTTCACGGGGCCACCCAGATGTGCAGCCAGGCGCACCGCGAGCGCCACGCCAACAAAGGTCGGGTTGGCGTGGCCGGATGTCGGCATCACCGAGGTCGAGGCGACGTAGAGGTTCTGCATGCCGTGCACGCGGCAGTCGGTGTCCACCACGCCATGCTTCGGGTCGGTGGACATGCGGGTGGTTCCGATCTGGTGCAGGCCGTCCCGCGCCTGGCTGACAATGGCAGCGGCGCGCGCATCTTCCGGCACGGAATAGTCGATCGTGCCGATGCCGGCTTCGGCCACCGCTTCGGCGAGGATCGCGTGCGCCCTCAGCACGCCGTCGGCGTCAGCAGCTGAATAGTCGAAGTCGATCGCCACGCGCGGCATTCCCAACGCGTCCACGTCTGACGACAGGCGCACCCGGTTTTCTGGCGAAGGCGTCTGTTCGCCATGATAGTACAGCGTGTAGCGGCCCTTGCGGTTCTTCAGGAACACCGATGGCCGCTTTGGCTTTTGCAGGTACATCTGCCGGAACACGTTGAACGCGCCAAACCCGGTAGCGATGGGCGAACGGATTATGTTCAGCGCATGTGACAGGACCGATTGTTTTTCCTCGCCGAGATAGAGGCGGCGCAGCGGCGCGTTGAGGAACCGGTTGCCCAGCGGCGAGGACAGGACCATCCAGATGGCCGACAGGGCACCGTTGCGGTGGGCCGGATCGTAGACCACCGGGTTGCCGGCGCTGAACGTGATCTGGGGCAGGCGATGCGCCCGCTGTTCGGCTTCGGTCAGCGTGATGCGCCGGCGCTTGAACCGGTTGCCGTCCATTTCGTAGTCGAGAAACCCGTCGGATGCAGGGTCGGCCAGCGTGATCTCGGCGATCTTGCCGCTGACATGGCCCATGTAATAGCGCCCCAGCGGCCCATCCACGCCGCCGAACAGGCTGGGCCGTGTCAGCTGCGCCGCCAGGAGCAGGCGCGGCGTCTGGACACCGCCTGCGGCCACGATGACGGTTTTGACGGGCAGGTCCGTGCGCGTCGACCCGGTGGCAACCGTGACCGCCTCGACCCGCGCATCGTTTGCGTCAAACCGGAAATCCACAACCGTGGCATCCAGCACGACGCAGATGTCGGCGCAGGTTTTCAGCCAGTCATCGTAGACATGCGCAATGTTCGGGTTGGCGACCCAGCTCTCCAGTGTGTCGCTGCGCACGCGGCCATTGTCGGGCCACAGGGGCGTGTCGGTGAAGTCATCCCGGCAGAGCAGGAAGCCCGCCGCATCGGCATACCACTGCGTCACGGTCTCCGCACTGATCGGCCAACCCGAATTTTCGATCCAGCGGCGCGCCTCGAAATCGATCGGGTCGAACGGCACGCAGCGCCCGCCCCATTGGTAGGAATTGCCGCCCAGTGCGCGGCAGCAGCCCTCTTCGAGCGGCACGTGATGGGCGGTATCGAGTTTGCCGGCCTTGCCAAGGTCGTTCTTTTGCTCCTCCGGCCAGTAATCGCCGGATTCCAGCATCAGGACCTTCAGGCCGCGTTTGACACAGGAGTGGGCCAGCGCGAGCCCGATCGGGCCCGATCCGACAACGCATACATCAGCGCCGGGGAAGCCCTGGAATTCCTCGAATGTCACGATCATGGCCGCACGCGCCTTCAACCCGTCATGGATCTAGCAAGGCGTATGCCATCAGAAGGCGTCCGGCGCCAATTCATCCGGCGCGTTTCCGTCATGTTTCCGGGCAATATCCGGGTTTTTTCCGTGCATATGTCCGGGCTGTTTTTCGTGCAGGGCCAGTCACCGTCGCCAACTGCCAAAACCCCGCCAAAAGGGTGGCTTTCCTGCCCCCTGCCTGCTAGAGTTTTCTCAATAAATATAGGCGATTCGGGCATGGTCCCCGCCGTACGATACCGAAGACGCAGAAAGCCCCCTTATGAGTGACGACACGACGCCGCCGGACGAGCCCGAAACCCCCGATAATGGCGGTCAGGGCAACCCGTCCCTCCCGGACGGAATCGAGCCAATTTCCATCGAATCCGAGCTGAAAAGCTCGTATCTCGACTATGCGATGAGCGTGATCGTCAGCCGCGCGCTGCCCGACGTGCGCGACGGCCTCAAGCCGGTGCACCGCCGTATCCTCTACGCCATGCAGGTCGGCGGCAACACGCCGGACAAGCCGTACAAGAAATCGGCCAATATCGTCGGCGCCGTGATGGGTAACTTCCACCCGCATGGCGACAGCGCGATCTATGACGCGCTCGTGCGCATGGCCCAGCCCTTCTCGATGGGCCTGCCAATGGTCGATGGCCAGGGCAATTTCGGCTCGATCGACAATGATCCGGCGGCGGCCATGCGTTACACGGAAAGCCGGATGACCAAGGCGGCAACCTACCTGCTCGCCGATATCGACAAGGACACCGTCAACTTCCAGGACACGTATGACGGTTCGCAGCAGGAGCCGACAGTCCTGCCGGCCCAGTTCCCGAACCTGCTGGTCAATGGCGGCGGCGGTATCGCGGTCGGCATGGCCACGAACATCCCGCCGCACAATCTCGGCGAAGTCATCGACGCGACCCTCGCCGTCATTGACGACCCGCTGATCGACGACGAAGCCCTGCTCGAAATCGTCCCGGGCCCCGATTTTCCCACCGGTGGCCTGATCATGGGCCATGCCGGCAGCCGCAAGGGACTGACCACCGGGCGTGGCTCGGTCATCATGCGCGCGAAGACCGATATCGAGGAGGCCAAGAACGGCCGCCAGGCCATCATCGTCACCGAGATTCCCTACCAGGTGAACAAGGCCGCGATGATTACCAAGATCGCCGAACTCGTGCGCGAAAAACGTGTCGAAGGCATCTCTGACCTGCGCGACGAATCCGACCGCAACGGCATCCGCGTCGTTATCGAGCTGAAGAAGGATGCCAGCGCCGAAGTCGTGCTGAACCAACTGTTCCGCTTCAGCCAGCTGCAGACCAGTTTTGGCGTCAACATGCTCGCGCTCAATGGCGGTCGCCCCGAACTGATGAACCTGCGCAAGGTGCTCGACTGCTTCCTCGCCTTCCGCCAGGAAGTCATCGTCCGGCGCACCAAGTTCGAGCTCAACAAGGCCCGCGACCGGGCCCACGTCCTGGTCGGCCTTGCCATGGCCGTGGCCAATATTGACGAAGTGATCCGCATCATCCGCCACGCGCCAGACCCGGCGACGGCCCGCGAAGAACTGCTCGCGAAAGCCTGGCCGATCATGGACATGGGGCCACTGCTCGAGCTTATCGCCGACCGGCGCACTCGCTGGTCGGGCGGCGACACGATTTACCTGTCGGACGAGCAGGCCCGGGCCATCCTTGACCTACGCCTGCACCGTCTCACCGGCCTTGGCCGCGACGAAATTGGCAATGAAGCCAAGGGCTTGTCCGACAAGATCGCCGACCTGCTCGATATCCTGCGGTCGCGCCCGCGTATCCGCGAGATCATCAAGGCCGAACTCAACGACGTGAAAGAGAAGTTCGCTGTTCCGCGTCGCTCCGCATTCGCGATGGGCGGCATCGACATGGAAGACGAGGACCTTATCGAGGTCGAGGACATGGTCGTCACCGTCACCCATGGCGGCTATGTGAAGCGTACGCCGCTCTCGACCTACCGGACCCAGCATCGTGGCGGCAAGGGCCGTTCGGGCATGTCGATGAAGGACGAGGATTTCGTGGTCAAGCTGTTCTCGGCGACGACCCATACCGAGATCCTGTTCTTCTCCTCGGCCGGCATGGTCTACAAGGAGAAGGTCTGGCGCCTGCCTGTCGGCGGGCCGAACTCGCGCGGCAAGGCGCTGGTCAACATCTTCCCGCTGGCCGCCGACGAGCGCATCGAAAGCGTCATGCCCCTTCCGGATGACGAAACGGCACACGAAGTGCTCGACCTCATGTTCGCCACCCGCTCCGGCACTGTCCGCCGCAACAAGCTGGCAGACTTCACCCGCGTCAACCGCAACGGCAAGATCGCCATGAAGCTCGACGAGGGCGACGGTATCGTTTCGGTCAAGATCTGCTCCGAACGCGACGACATCCTGCTCACCACAGCGCTCGGCCAGTGCATCCGCTTCCGGGTGACAGACGTGCGCGTGTTTGCCGGGCGCAACTCGACCGGCGTGCGCGGCATCCGCCTTGGCGCCAAGGACGAAGTGATCTCGATGGGCATCCTGCGCCATGTCGATGCCTCGTCGGAAGAGGCGCGCGCCTATCTCAAGCATGCTTCGGCCATGCGCCGGGCCGCGACAGGCGAAGAAGAGGAAATCAGCGAGGACGATGCTGACGAAGCCATCGCCGAAACAGCGCTGAGCGCCGAGCGGATTGCCGAACTGGGCGCCGCTGAGGAATTCATCCTCACGATTGCCAATGACGGTATGGGCAAACGCTCGTCTGCCTTTGATTACCGAACCACGGGACGCGGCGGCAAAGGCCTCGTCGCCCAGAACATCTGGGGCCGGGACAAGAAACAGGGGCCAACCAAGCAGGTGTCGCAGTCCTTCCCGGTCAATGATGGCGATCAGGTCATGCTCGTCACCGATGCCGGCCAGCTGATACGCACGCCGGTCGACCAGATCCGCATCGCGGGTCGCTCCACGGGCGGTGTATGGGTCCTGCGCACGGCCGAGGGCGAGCACGTTGTTTCTGTTGCACGTCTTGTAGAAGACGCTGAAACCGATATGGATGAGGCTGACAATGGTGGTCCGGTGGAAACCGGCACACCTGACCCACAAGAATAGGCAACAGGGGGCGCCAGTGCATCGTATCGGACTTTACCCGGGAACATTCGATCCCCCGACCAATGGGCATATCGATATTTTCGGACGGGCAATGAAACTCGTCGATACATTGGTCATTGGCGTGGCGATCAACGAAGCCAAGAAGCCGCTTTTCTCGCTCGAAGAGCGCGTAAACATGGTCAAGGCCGAATGCGCCCATTTCAACGGGCCCGGGCTCGCTGAAGTGAAGGTCATGCCGATGCATGGCCTGCTCATGAAGTTTGCCGAAGCGTGCGGCGCGCAGATGATCCTGCGCGGACTTCGGGCCGTTCAGGACTTCGAATACGAATTCCAGATGACGGCGATGAACGAGCAACTGAATCCCGACATTGAAACCGTGTTCCTGATGGCCGATGTTAGGCACCAGGCGGTCGCATCGCGGCTCGTGAAGGAAATTGCGAGCCTCGGCGGCGATATATCGCCTTTTGTTAGCCCTGACGTGAAGCGCGCACTCATGGAGAAATACGGTAAATGAAGCTCGCAACTTTGGTGATGGCCGCCTCCGCCCTTTCGCTGGGCCTGATGTCGCACGCGGATACGTCGACTCCGGTTGCGGCTGACGAGGCCGCTGCTGCCCCGGCGATGACGGTCGAAGCGGCGAAGGCCGACACCGCAAACTGGCGCGCGGTTGACCCGGAACGCCTGTTCATCTTCAAAACCAACAAGGGCCGCGTCCTGATCGAGGCCTTTCCCGAAGTTGCGCCCAAGCACTACGCCCAGTTTACCGCGATCATCCGATCGGGTGATCTCGACGGCACCAGTTTCCACCGGGTGATCAATGGCTTCATGGCGCAGGGCGGCGACATTTTCGCGCTCAAGGGCCGCGAATCCGGCCTGCCGGACATTACGGGCGAGTTCACTTTCCGCCGCAACCCGGTCGAAATGCCTCTCGATTCCAGCTTTGGCCCGCTCGATTCCGCCAAGAACGGTTATGTGAACGGCTTCCCGATGGTGACGCAGGCCTCGTTTTTCGCTGAAATGTCCAAGGACGGCATGGTCGAAAGCTGGATCCCGCATTGCCGCGGCGTCGTATCGACCGCCCGCACGTCGGACCCGAATTCCGCCAATTCGCAATTCTTCCTGATGCGTGACACCTCGCACCATCTCGACAAGGAATACACGGCCTGGGGCCGCGTCGTTGAAGGCGAAGATGTCGTTCTCGCCATCAAGGCCGGCAAGGATGCGCTGAATGGCGAAGTCGCCCTTCCAGACGTCCTGATGTCGGCACAGGTCGCCGCCGACCTGCCCAAGACAGAGCGGCCCAGCGTCTGGGTCGAACGCACGGACGGTCCCGTCTTCACGGCGAGTATCGCCGATGTCGCCGAAGACCTGGACGTGTGTGAACGTCCGTCGGTTGCAGCCGTCGTCGAACACTAGCCGCCAGGCGCCTTCAGCGGGCACAGTGAGCATGATGCCCGTGAACCTCGCCGACTTTCATTTTGACCTGCCCGAGCAGCTGATCGCGTTGCGACCCGCCGACCCGCAGGATTCTGCGCGGCTGCTGGTCGTGCATAGCGACGGCCGGATTGAAGATGCCAGCATCCGCGACCTGCCGCGCTATCTCTCGCCCGGCGATGTGCTCGTGTTCAATGATACGCGTGTCCTGCCAGCGGCCTTGAAGGGCGTGCGACCTGCGCGCGACGGGGCGGGCGCCGATGTTGCCTGTGACGTGAACCTGGTCGAACGCGTGGACGACCATACGTGGCGCGCGCTCGCCCGGCCCGGCAAGCGCCTGAAGCCCGGTGACACGATCCGCTTCGCCGAGGGCTTTTCAGCCACGATCACGCAGCGCATCGACGGTGGCGAGATCGAACTCGCCTTCTCGCTGTCCGGCCCGGAACTGGAACAGGCGCTCGACGCGCATGGCGCCATGCCGCTGCCGCCGTATATCGCGCGTCGCCGCCCTGCCGATGCGCGTGACCGGGAGACATACCAGACCAGTTTTGCTGGCGAGGACGCCGCCTCGGTCGCCGCGCCCACGGCTGGCCTGCACTTTACGCCGCGTCTTCTGTCGGAACTCGATGCCGCCGGCCTGCAGCGCGAGACGGTTCGGTTGCATGTTGGTCTCGGTACGTTCAAGCCGCTCGAAGACGCGCAGATCGAAGCGAACCGCCTGCACGCCGAATGGCGCCGGCTCACATCGGAAGCCGCAGCCCGTCTCAATGCCGCCCGTTCCGCTGGACACCGGTGTGTGCCTGTTGGCACAACGGCCATGCGCACACTGGAAAGCTGCACTACACCAGCCGGCACGCTCGCGCCTGCCACCGGCCCAACGGATATCTTCCTGAAGCCCGGCGACGCCGTGCGCGCCACCGACGCCCTTGTCACCAATTTTCACTTGCCGGGATCCAGCCTATTCATGCTGGTCTGCGCACTGATGGGTACGGATGTGATGCAGGCGGCCTATGCCCACGCCATCGCGTCCGGGTATCGCTTCTATTCCTACGGCGATGCCTGCTTGCTGCTGCCCTGATAAAAAAATCCTCACGCCTCGGCGCGGGGATTTTTCGATCGGGCCAGATTTTACCTAGCGTATACGGATGACAACGCGGGCATCCTTCGCCTCGTATTTACGGCCACGATCATCATGGCAGAACGTGGAATCGTAGCGGACACGCTCACCGTCTTCCCATGTGTACTGGAAGGAATCGTAGCAATCATATCCGTTGTAGCGGGCGGTCCATGTCTGGTCGCGCCGCACTTCATGGCGCGTATGCCAGCGGTCGGATTCATAGCCTTCATACACGTAGTGCTGATGCGAATGGCGTGCGTGTGGATCGTCGGTGCGAACACCCACGCGGGCATCCACGTCTGTTTCGACGTCAACACCGACACCGAGACCCAGTTGGGCAGTGGCGGGCAGGATGGCGATGCTCGAGCCGATGCCTAGTGCACCTATAATTGCGATATGTTTCAAGGACTTAATCATTGTCAGCTCCTTGGTGTTGCGCCCAAAGAACGGTTGGGCTTCCACAAGGTTCCTGACTGCGTATGCTAAGCCTTGGCCGCCAGTGCCCCTGGTCCGCGCAGCTCTTCCATCGTGCGGATCGCCTTGGCTGCCGTGATACGGGCCAGGTGCCGGCCCTTCTCGTCGCGCCAGTCGGCTTCCACCAGGCCGGTCGTCTTGCCGCGGCTGACGAGGCGGCCTTCGATCGTAATCAGGCCGTGCGGCACCGGGCGCAGGATTCGTGTCTGCAATTCCATCGTTGTAAACCACTCGCCGTCTTCCAGCGCGCTGGCCATCGTCATCGACACGATATGATCGGACAGGCCCGCCACCCAGCCGCCGAAGACGCGCCCCTCGTTGATGTCGCGTGAGCCGTCATTTGGCCATTCATAAAGGGTGTGGCCGTAAGAAACCTCTTTCAGCCAGAGGTCGGGCCGGATACCGAGATTCTTGATACCGGGCGGGAAGTCCCAGGTGCCGTTTTTCAGGCGGGCGAAGAATTCTGACTGCTGGGTGGAAAGTTCGGTACGGCTCATGCGAGGCGGGCTCCGTTGGGTACGTTAGTGTCGGGCGAGAACATCACGATGGCGCCGTCTGCATCGGGAAACCCGAGCGTCAGCACTTCCGACATGAACTTGCCGATCTGGCGGGGCGGGAAATTGACGACGGCGGCAACCTGTTTGCCGACCAGCGCCCCGGGTGTGTAATGCACCGTGACCTGCGCTGAACTTTTCTTCACGCCAACGCCCGCACCGAAATCGATCACCAGCCGCAAGGCGGGCTTGTGGGCGCCGTCCAGCGGGGCGGCTTCAAGGATCGTTCCGATACGGATGTCGATTTCGCGGAAGGTGGCGAAATCGGTTGGCGCCGCCACTGGAGAGTCCGGTTCGTCAGTCAGGTGCATCTCGGGTTCAGCACGTCGCGCCGCCATCGACGACCATCATCTGGCCGGTCATGTAGGCACCCGCTGCCGAGGCGAGGTAAACGGCCGCACCGGCGATTTCGACCGGCTCGCCGATCCGCGCCATCGGCGTGCCCGACAGGGCGCTTTTGAGGTTTTTCGGGTCTTCCCAGAGAGCGCGCGCGAAATCGGTGCGGATCAGGCCCGGCGCGATACAGTTCACGCGGATATTGTCCTTGCCGTATTCGGTGGCCAGGTTGCGGGCGAGCTGGAAGTCAGCCGCTTTCGAGATGTTGTACGCCCCGATGATCGGTGAACCGCGCAGGCCGCCAATCGATGAGACGAGGATGATCGCGCCGTCCTTGCGCTCGCGCATTTGCGGCATGCACATCTGGATCAGCCAGTGGTTCGAGATGATGTTGTTCTGGAGGACTTTCTCGAACTGGTCGTCTGTGATGCCTTCCATCGGGCCGTAATAAGGATTGGCGGCCGCGTTGCAGACAACCACATCGACCTTGCCGAACGCCTTGTTCGTCGCGTCGACCATCGCCTGCAATTCGTTCTTGGACGAGATGTTTGCGGGTACGGCAATCGCGGTGCCATCGCCATGCTTCTTGTTGATCGCGTCGGCGACTTCCTGGCAGGGGCCGGGCTTGCGCGAGGAGATCGTCACCTTGGCGCCCTGATCGGCCATGGCCTCGGCAATCGCCCGGCCGATGCCGCGCGAAGATCCTGTAATGATGGCTGATTTTCCGGATAGATCAAACAGGCTCATGGCGCCGCTCCCTCGTGTTTTATGTCTGGGATGAGGGTAAGGTCTGACGCGCCCTGCCGCTAGGGGTTACCTAGCGAAAGGCGGGAATTAGGTGACGTCGGGTGTTTTGTGCGGATGCGCCGGGCGCCTAGGTCAGCAGGCTCCATTCCTCGGCCAGGATTTCCGCGAGGCGTTCGGTACGTTGGCGCACGACTTCCGGCGTCCAGGCGTCCTGGTCCATCAGGTCGCGGGTCAGGGCAAAATCGGCGCCGCCGCCGCCATTGAAATAGACTTCCTTCTTGGCGCGATAGTCGAGCCGGTCGGCCTTCTGGTTCACCTTGTTTGTCAACAGCACGAAATTGCCGAGCGTGTCGCATTGCTCGCGGCGCTTGGCCGGGTCCGGCCATGTAACCATCCAGTGGCTGTCCTCGTGCACATTGCGCGGCAGGACATGCTCGACCGTCGCGTCCGATTCCGGGGGTATGGTGAAGCCGCCATCAAGCGCCGCATTGAGCCGCAGCGCCATGGCGCGTCTCTGGCCGAATGTCGCAAACCGGCCCAGCAGGCGCTCGCGCACCTTGCGGGCTTCGTCCTTCGAGATCGCAAAAGGTCCGTTTTTCGCGAGCAGCGTGCGTTCATTGGTCACCGCGTCGCTGACCTTGTTGAAGCGCTTGTTGCGCTGGTCCTTGTCGTGGAGCACCAGCTGGATGACGTAGCCGAGACGTTCGAGGCCGGTAAAGAATTGCGGTGCGATGGGGGAATCGATCCCACGCTCGACGAGAAACTTGAGGGCAGGCGCACGCCAGCTCTGTTGCTCCAACGCGCGCAACTGGTTGAGCTTGTCGGCGACAAGGGCGGCGTTCGGGCCGTCGGTCACTTTGGCGGTCGTGATCTGCCGATAGGCGGCGACATAGTTCGGCAGCATGTCGTCAAGGAATTTGCGTGGGTCGATTTTAGACAGGACGGCCTTCTGGAAACCCGCGACGAGATCGCCCTTGGGCGAGCGGTCATGGATCGCGCGGATCTGGCGCAACAGGTCGTCAAAGGCGCCGCCGCCGAGAATGGCCTCGTGTTCGGCCCAGCGTTCGGCATAGGTATTGGCTTCCTTGACCGAAAACTTTGCTTTCTGGAACAGCTCGGTCTTGATGATGTCGTGTGCGTCGGGTTCCTTGCCGCGCGTGTTGAGCACCCTGAACACCTTGAATCCCTGGTCCTTGTCGTTCACGACGACCCGGACCAGCGCGCAACCAGTGACAACTGTATCGGTGAGGGCGCGGCGACGTTCGTCCGGCATCTGCTTCAGCTCCTTCAACAGGGCACTCGCGTTTCCAACCATGCGTTGCTGGCTGTCGCTTTCGCCCGGCTCGTTCCGGAGCGTCTTTGTTGCGCCAAGGCGCTGGATGGTGTCGCGGAAAAACGCGCCGTCCATATAGTTCAGCGTCAGGCGCCAGTTGGCCGCTTCTCCAAGCATCGGACGCGCATCATCGGCAATCATGGCGTGCAGCGCTGCGGCGCGCTCCAAGTCAGGTTCGAGGTCTCGAAGAACGGCCAGCAGGATGGTCAAGGTGGTCAGGCGCTGCTGCCCGTCGACAATCTCCACCATTCCGGACTCGGCGCCATTCACAAGAACGATCGCGCCTATGAAATGCGGGATGCTGCTATCGGTTGCTTCGGCAAGGTCGCCGAGCAGGTCGAGGGCTTCGCGCTCTCCCCAGGAATAACTACGCTGGTAGGGCGGCATGCACAGGCGTTCTCCCTGTCCGAATAAACCGCTTAGCGAGCTCTCCTGAGCTCGTACGCCTAGGTCCATTTCAATTCCCCTATACAGCCCTATTCCCTAGCCCTTGCCAAACCCCATCACAACGCGGGATGAACCGTTGGCAATGTGTTTGGGCAAAAGTGTGACGGGAGAGTAACGGTATGCGTCTTGTGAGATTTGAAATTGAGGGCGTGACACGCTTCGGCGCCTTGCGGGCCGACTCTGTCGTCCCGCTTGTTGGCGACACGATGGCGGCTGCATTGAAGGCCGACGCGTCGGGTGATCCTGTCCCCTTGAGTGAAGTCACCCTGCTTGCACCGGTCGCGAAGCCGGGCAAGATTCTCGGTATCGGCGTCAACTATGCGGCGCATGCCGCAGAGAGCGTCAGCTTCATCGATACGAAGAAACCTGACGTCCAGAAATGGTTCAACAAACAGGTGACCGCGGTGAACGGCCCCTATGCCGACGTCCACTTGCCCAAGGTGTCCGAACAACTCGACTATGAAGGCGAACTCGTCGTGATCATCGGCAAGCATGGTCGCCACGTACCGCGCGAGCGTGCGTTCGAGATCGTTGCCGGCGTGACCATCGGTTGCGACTATTCGGTGCGCGACTGGCAACGCGCCAGCCAGACCATGATCATGGGCAAGGGGTTCGACACCCATGCGGTATTCGGCCCCGCCATTGTCACCCTGGACGAGATCGATGACCTGTCCGCACTCGAGCTGCGCACGTTCGTCAATGGAGAGTCGCGCCAGGTCGGATACGTTCGCGACCAGATTCACGACATCGCCGCACAGATAGCGCATCTCACGGCGGCGTTCACGCTGGAGCCGGGCGATGTGATCTTCACCGGCACCCCGGCCGGGGTCGGGGCCGGCCACACGCCGCCGAAATGGTTGAAAGTAGGTGATCGTGTCCGCGTCGAAATCGACTGTCTTGGTTTCATTGAGAACGAAATCGTAACGGAACCGGGTGAGACCGTCATCTGGTAGACCGGAGCTTCCTTGCATGCGAATCATCATCCTGCTGGCTAGCCTCGCATTGGCGGCTTGCGGCGGACCTGCCACCCCCTTGTCACCCCCAGACTCCCCCGGCTCCCACATCACCAGCACGGACTTCGTGCTGCTGCCCTGTGGACCGGTGACGGTCCCGAATCCGTGCGTTTTGGTGATGGCGGGCGGAAAGCGTGTCCTTTTTGGCACACCCGCCGGCGTGGCAGTGGACATGCCCCCGGAACACCTGCGGAATCTCGATGCGGTGATGCTGTTTTCGCTGCGTGGTGACGACATTGAAGGCCTCGACGACATACGCAATGCCAGCTGGCGGGCTGGCCATGAAACACCCCTGCGCGTCTCCGGCCCGGTCGGGACGAGCGAGGTCCTGTCCGCCATCAACAAGGCCTATGAAGTGTCGGATTCCTTCACCTTTGTCGAACAGGCTCCGGCAGGCGGATTCAATGCAGCCGTCCTGAGGCCGCTGCCGGGTGAAAAGGACACCAAGACTCGTGTCTACGACACGGGCGACCTCGTCGTCACGCATCTGGTGAATGATACCGGGCGAGTCGGTTACTGGATTGATTATAATGGGATTCGTCTCGTGCTCGAACCGTGCGGCATGACCCAGGCAACGCAGTTTTCGGGAGAATCACGCCTGACCGTGGCCTGCCAGAACAGCGCGCTGACCTGGCCCGTTGCTGAGGTCGTCTTTGTCGACCGGGGCGTGGCTGAAAGTGGTCCTGAAGCGCCATAAAGCGACGGGGCCCCGCATCGCTGCAGAGCCCCGTTCTCCCCCGAGATTGCCCCCGCTCCGGCCAATAAAATGGCCACGGACCAGTGCAACTCGATGACCTCCGGGTATCGCCGCCCTTAACCTTTGTCTAGTCTTTGAAGACGTGTCATGAGTGTGACTCAAAACGTCTGTGATCTTGATGCAACGGTGGGCCGCAACGGGATTGTCGGAGATGGCAAATCAGGCCATTTCCACGCAATTCGTTAACCAATTGGCCATATCTGTTAAGGTTGCTGGATTGAACTGGGTGCTGAACGTATGACTTTTGTCTTGTTCCTGCTGTACATCGCAATAGGTAGCGGCGTCGGCTATGGCGTTGATACCTATGCAGGTCTCAGCCTGCCGCTGTCGATCGCCAGCGGGGCGATCGTATCGGTGGTTCTCGCCCAGATTCATGTTCTCTCCGCCAGCAGTCGCTCGCGTCAGCAGCTTGATGAGCGAATGGACCAGGTCGAGCGCCGGAATCGCGACACGGCAGAACGCGTCGACGTCATCGACGCGCGCACCGAAGCCGTTGAAGCGACCGTGAAACATGAACTGACCGAGCGCCGCGACGCGCTGGTCTCCGAGATGAAGCAACTCGAAGGCCTGATCGACCGGTTGTCGCGCAGCTTCGAATCGAAACTGTCAGAGCCGTCCATCGTATCGGCAGTCGCACCGCAGGAAGATGCCGTGCTGCGTGACGTGAAGGATGCGCTGAAGGACGGCCGGGTGGACCTCCACCTCCAGCCCATCGTTTCACTGCCCCAGCGCCGCGTGTCTTTCTACGAAGGTTTTACGCGCCTGCGCCGCCCGGATGGTTCGCTGATCCTACCGGCTGAATTCCTCGATGCGGGCCGCCGCGCCAACCTGATGGGCATCATCGACAATTTCACATTGTTCCGCTGCGTCCAGATCGTGCGGCGTCTGGCCGAACGTGACCGCCGCGTCGGCGTGTTCTGCAACATTGCGGCATCGTCCCTGGAAGACGCGGCCTTCTTCCCGATGTTCCTGAAATTCATGACCGAGAATCGCGACCTGTCTGGTGCAGTGATTTTCGAAATCCGCGCAGACCAGTTTGAGACGCGCTCGCGCACGATGCGGGATAACATGGATCGGCTCACGGCGCTTGGCTTCCGCTTCTCGATCGACCACGCAACAGACCTGTCGCTCGATCTGCCACGCCTTCAAGCTGCCGGCGTCCGCTTCGTGAAAATGAACGGCACGACCCTGATTGACCAGTTGCGCGATCCGCACGGTGCGCGGCCCGTCTCGTCGATCAATCGCCGGGTTGGTGGCGAAGAAGTCAGTGCCGTATTTTCTCGCTATGGCGTCACGGTGATCGCGGAAAAAATCGAGGACGAAGCCAGTGTCGTCGAAATTCTCGAATATGATATCCCTTACGGCCAGGGCCACATTTTCGGTGCTCCGCGTCCGATCAAGGCCTCCCTCATGGAAGAGACCGCCCCGCCACAGGCACTTGTCGAGCGCCTGTCCAGCTTCGGCTGACCAATCGGCATTATTTCGCCCCAATCTCTGAGCTTAATGTGCCTGTCTGGTTGAGATGGGAGTAAATCTATGCGTCTGATTGCCTTGCCTTTTTCCCTGTTCGCATTTGCTTGCGCGGCAACGGCGCAGACACCGCCCGACGTGCTGACTGTCCGGGCCATCCTGCCTGATCCGCAGGAGTTCGAGGTGCCGCCTGACCTTGAAAAGATCGAAGATCATTCTGTCATCCTGCTGGACCTGACCATGTCGGTCGAAGCCTATCCGTCGTTTGAAAATGCCGACGGCACTTACTCAGGGCTGGACGGCGACTGTGAATTCGGCCCGATGGAGGGAGTGGGCATGATGTCCGTGCCGACCGGGTCCAATCATCTGCTCATGAACATACGTCCGGGGGATCCCACGCAGTTCGCCGCCAATAGCGTGTCTTGCGAATACATGCCCAGTCTGCAGATCGGCGAGAATATCGGCCAGGTCATGACGGTGCGGGGCTGTTATCTCGCGAACGCGCATTCCATCCCGACGGCCACGCTCTATGTGCTCAACCCGCTGCCGGCGAGCGCCTGCGGCCTGACCCAATAGAGCCGGTCTGGATTGACCCTGCCTGCGGCGCAGCCTAGGTCGCGGCACATGACAAAGCTCCAGTTCCCCCAAGGCCTGTCCACAATTGCGCAGGACTATGATTCCATCCTCTGCGACGTATGGGGGGTGATCCATAACGGCCGTGCGGCCTTCACCGAGGCCTGCGAGGCGCTGGTGAATTTCCGCGCTCAGGGCGGCCGCGTGTGCCTGATCACGAACGCACCAGTGCCGAAGGCGCAGGTCATTCGCTATTTTGAGCCGCTCGGTGTGCCAACAGACGCGTTTGACGATTGCGTCTCGTCCGGGGATGCGACGCGCGCTGAACTCAAGCTGCGCCGCGACAAGACGATCTGGCGGCTTGGATCTGACGACGGCTTCGAACACGACAAGTACCTGTACGATGGCCTCGACCTTAATTTCGTCGACACTGCCGACGCGGACCTGTTGCTGTGTATTGGCCTGCGTGACCAGGTGAATGACCTGCCGGCGGACTATACCGTAGAACTCAAGCAGGGCGTTGACCGCGACCTGCCGATGATTTGCGCCAATCCGGACAAGCAGGTGCGTGTTGGCGGCAAACTGTATTGGTGCGCCGGCGCGCTGGCCGAGATTTACGAAGAATTGGGTGGGACTGTTGTCTATCCCGGCAAGCCGCACGCCGCGATTTACCGCCTGGCGGTGGAGCGCCTGCGCGATCTTGGCGCTGAGCCGTCGCGCATACTGTGCATTGGCGACAGTCCGGCAACCGATGTGCGTGGCGCACGCCTGCAGGGCTATGACAGCCTCTATGTCGGGACAGGCCTGAAGGAACACGGCGCGGACTTCGAGCAGGAAGTAACCGACCTGCTGGCCGACTATGATGAACAGGCCACTTACGCCATGACGGGCCTAAGATGGTGACGTGGGCATCGCCCGCGTGTAACGAACCTTTCAGATCAATATCGGAGACCCGAACGCATGAGCGAGTTCAACGGCTACAAGTACGAAGACCTGGATATCGGAATGGCGCACGAAACCGTGCACACGATTTCGGAAGATGACATCCAGCGGTTCGCAGAAGTGTCGGGTGACTACAATCCCCTGCACATGAACGAAGAGTTTGCCGCGAAAACCGTTTTCGGACGCCGCATTGCGCACGGCGCGCTGACGGCCAGCTATATCTCCGGCATTCTGGGGAACAATCTGCCAGGTCCGGGGGCCATCTTCATCGGCCTGTCCATGCGCTTCAAACGCCCGGTTCATATCGGTGACACGGTGACGGTTCGTGCGGAAGTGGCCGAGAAGCAGGACCGCGGCAACCGGGTGACCCTGAAAGTGGAATGCACTGTTGACGGCAAACGCGTCATCACGGGCGAAGCCGAAGTGGTTGCGCCGCGCCGGGAGGCCTGATGGCCGTTTTTGCCGACTATCGCGGATTGCCTGAGAGTGCGCGGGGCGCGTCGATAGCGCTCGGCAATTTCGACGGGCTGCATGCCGGGCACCGAGCCGTGATCGATGCGGCCCGCAAGGCCGGGCATGGCAAGTTCTCCGTCGCGACCTTTGAGCCGCCTCCGCGGGCCTATTTCCGGCCGAACGACCCGCCATTTCGCATTTTCCGTCCGGAGCGGCGCAATGCCAGCATCCTCGCCGAGGGCGCGGATGCTGTGTTCGAATTGCCATTCAATGGCGAGATGGCGGCCATGACGGATGAAGAGTTTGTGCGAAAGGTCCTCGTCGAGGGGCTGGGCGTCTCACACGTCTCGGTCGGCTTCGATTTCCGTTTCGGGCGCGGGCGGATGGGCCATGCGGCACGCCTGTCCAGCCTGGGGCGGGCCCTCGGATTCGGCGTCTCGATTGTCGAGGAAGTGCTGGAACTGGGAACAAAAGCCTCGTCGACCGCAACACGGCAAGCCCTGATGGCGGGCGAGCCGGAAACGGCTGCCGAAATTCTCGGCGACTGGTGGGTCGCTGAAGGTCTGGTCGAATCCGGTGAAAAGAACGGCCGCACGTTCGGTTTTCCGACAGCGAACATCCATCTCAACGACCTGATCCACCCGCGCCACGGCGTCTATGCGGTTCGCGCGCGGCTTGAGGGTGAAGACGCGTGGCGCGATGGCGTCGCCAGTTTCGGGCGCACGCCCACGACCGGTTTGCGTGACCCGTTGCTGGAAACGTTCATTTTCGACTTCGACCAGGATATCTACGGCAAGTGGATGGAAGTGCAGCTGGTGTCGTACCTGCGGCCGGAACAGAAGTTCGAGAGCGTCGACGCGCTTATCGCGCAAATGCACAAGGACGCTGCGGAATCGCGCGTCCGACTTCAAGCGGCTGCGTTCCCGCCCAATTAGCGCCTGATTTTCCCCGAAAACTGATCCTTCCTGGCGGAACCCCGGACCGTCTCCCGTGTTGGAATCAATATGCAGAAAGTCATTGTGTCCCTTTGCCTGTCCGTTGCCGTGCAACTTTGCGCGCTTGCCGAGGCGCCCGACACGCGCATTCGAGCGCCGGACATGCTGGTCGGGTCTGTCGGCGCGGGTGACTTGCACCTGCTGCTGGATGACATGGAGGCGCGTCTGACCATGACGGGGGTCAATGACCGGCAGGCGCCCTATGTCTTCGCGACGACCAAGCACGGCACACCCTTCGCCATCTATACGGCGTGCGCCAATCCGGACGGGACCGATTGCCGAGGGCTGGAATTCCTTGCGGGTATTGATTCCAGACGGTCGGTCGAGGACGTCAGCCAGATCAACCAGGCGTACGCCGCCGTATCAGTCTACAAGTCTGATACGGAAACGGTGCACATATCGCGCTATGTCATTCTCGACCATGGCGTGACCTGGGCGAACCTGCTGGAGAATGCCGCCGTGTTCGCGGTGCTGTGCGAACATGTAACGGAAGACCTGTCGGAACAGGGGCCGCAAGCGGCCGAAGATCGCGCCAGATAGTGACAGCGCTGGCGCCGCCTGCTAGGCGAAAAGCATGGCACGGATACACTGCATTCGAATTAGACGCCCGGCGGCGCACTGACCCGATTTGACGGGGCGGGCGAAGCCGGGAATTCATGCTGCAGAAAACCATCCAGAAACCCGTGGCAAAGCCATGGGAAACCCGTATCAGACCCATAGATACCGCAAGAAGCCATACAGAGCCCCATGACAGATTCCCTGACCGACCGCGATTACCGCGACACGCTGTTCCTGCCGACAACCGATTTTCCGATGCGAGGCGGCCTGCCGAAGCGGGAGCCGGAATGGATTGCCCGGTGGGACGAGATGAAGCTCTATGGCCAGCTGCGCGCGGACGCGAAAGCGCGCGGGGCGAAGCAATGGATTCTCCACGACGGCCCGCCTTATGCCAACGGGCATATCCACCTCGGCACAGCGATGAACAAGATCGTCAAGGACGTGATCGTGCGCTCGCACCAGATGACGGGTCATGACGCCCCCTACCTGCCGGGCTGGGACTGTCACGGCCTGCCGATCGAATGGAAGGTGGAAGAGGAATTCCGGTCGAAGAACCGTGGCAAGGACGATGTGCCGGGCGACGAGTTCCGCGCCGCCTGCCGCGCCTATGCCGAAAAATGGGTCGAAATCCAGGGCCGGGAATTCCGCGCGCTGGGCATCGAGGGCGAATGGGACAATCCTTACCTGACCATGAAGTTCGAGAGCGAGGCGACGATTGTCGCCGAGTTCCTGCGCATGGCCATGCAGGGCGCGCTGGTGCGCGGCGCCAAGCCGATCATGTGGAGCCCGGTGGAGCGCACCGCGCTCGCCGAAGCCGAAGTGGAATATTACGATCGGAAGGTGCCGGTGATCTGGGTGAAGTTTCCGGTCCTCATCGAAGCCGGAGACGGGCCAAAGCTGCAGCCAGTGATTGGCGCGAGCGTTGTCATCTGGACGACCACGCCCTGGACGATCCCGGCCAACCAGGCCGTGTCATTCAGCCCAGAGATTTCTTACGGCCTCTACACGGTGGATGCCGTGATGAGTGAGGAAGAACTGGGCTTCGCGCCATACGCAAGGTCGGGTGAAAAACTGGTCCTTTCCGATGCGCTGGCTCAGTCCGTTATGGATGGTGCCAAGGTCAGCGCATTCACACGGGTGGTTGATATCGATCCGACCGGCTGGACGCTCAAGCACCCACTCTCGGAGATGGATCCCTTCTTCGACAAGCCAATCCCTATGCTGTCTGGCGAGCACGTCACCGCTGATGCAGGTACGGGCTTCGTGCACACGGCGCCGGCGCATGGCGAGGATGACTTCAATGTCTGGGTCGAGTCCGGTCACACCACACAGGAAATCCGCCAGATCGTCGATGCCGATGGCTGTTACACGCCGGACGTGCCGCGCTTTGCGGGCATGGACATCGTTCGCACCAGTGGCAAGAAGCGCGGCGAGCCGGGCAAGGCGAACAATGAAGTGATCGCGGCGCTGGCCGAGAGCGGCAACCTGCTGGCGCGCGGCATCACAACGATCCGCGATGCGCACTCCTGGCGCTCCAAGGCGCCGGTGATCCGTCGCGCGACGCCGCAATGGTTCATCTCGATGGACAAGCCGGGTCCGAACGGCAAGTCGCTGCGCGAGAATGCCCTGGCGGCCATCGACGCGACCGAATTCTTTCCTGCGACGGGACGCAACCGCCTGCGCAGCATGGTCGAAGGCCGACCGGACTGGCTGATCAGCCGCCAGCGCAACTGGGGCGTACCGATCACGATCTTTGTCGATAAATCTGGCCAGCCGCACACGGCGGCGCTGCCAGCCGATACGGCAAAGGCGCTAAACGAGACGATCAAGGCAGCGATCGCCAAGGGCGGGGTCGAAGCCTGGTTCGATACGCCGAAAGAGACCTTCCTGTCCGCGCACGGCATAGACGCCGCTGACTGGGACAAGGTGACGGACGTGCTCGACGTCTGGTTCGATAGCGGTACGACGCATGCCTTTGCCCTGCGCGAGCGCGGCATCATCGACGCTGAGACGGGGCAGGCCGATCTCTACATGGAAGGCTCTGACCAGCATCGCGGCTGGTTCCAGTCATCGCTTCTGGAATGCTGTGCGACGCGTGGCATGGCGCCTTACAAGCAAGTGCTGACGCACGGCTTCATCGTTGATTCCGAAGGCAAGAAGATGTCGAAATCGATCGGCAACACGATCGAACCGGACCAGATCGCCAAGCAGTATGGCATCGAGATCCTGCGCATCTGGACGGCTTCAGGCGATTACACCGAAGACCTGCGCATCTCTGACGAGATCATCAAGGGATCGGTGGAATCCTATCGCAAGCTGCGCAATACAGTGCGCTACATGCTGGGCGCGCTGGAAGGCTATACGGCAGAGGAAGCGATTGCCGCCGACAAGATGCCCGGCCTCGAGCGCTGGGTTCTGCACCGCCTGTCGGAACTCGATACACAGGTACGCGCTGCTTATATTGTCTATGATTTCAAGAAGGTGATGAGCCTGCTGATCAATTTCTGCGGCGTCGACCTGTCGGCTGTCTATTTCGATATTCGCAAGGACAGCCTCTATTGCGACCCCCGCTTTGAAACGGCGGAAGCGTGGGACAAGGCGACCGCGGCGTTCGGTAACCGGCGCCGTGCGGCCCGCACGGTGATGGCGGCGGTGCTGGAGCGGCTGATGACATGGCTTGCGCCGGTGATGCCGTTCACGATGGAAGAGGCATTCCTCGAAAGCCACGTCAAGGACAGTGCCGCATCTGTGCACCTGCTACAGTTCCCGGACACGCCTTCGGGCTGGCAAGACGCCGAGCTTGCGGCGCGTTGGGAGAAAATCTTCACCGTGCGGCGCGTCGTGACTGGCGCACTGGAAGTCGAGCGCCGCGAGAAGCGGATTGGCGCCTCATTGGAATCCTTGCCCCGCGTGCTGATTGCCGACGAGGCATTGATCAAGGCGTTCAAGGGCGAGGATGCAGGCGATCTGTTCATCACGTCGGGCGCGGAACTGGTGCATTCGTCGGCTGGTGAAGGCGGCGGATTCACGCTAGACGATACGCCCGGTGTGATCGTGTATCCTGTGAAGGCCGACGGCGTGAAGTGCCGGCGCAGCTGGAAGTATTTCGATCCGGCGACCGCGAACCCGTCCTTCCCCGACATCACGCCGCGCGATGCGCTGAGCGTGAAGGCCTGGGACGCCACGCAAGGCTGATCGTTCACGGATTGTTGAGCGGGCGGCGCTCCGGCATTTGTTGCCGGGGCTTTGCTGCGCATTTAGGTTTCCTCGCAATCATAATAATGATCGGGAGGGACAGATCATGAAGTATCTCGCAATTAGCCTGTTTGGTGCGGCGCTGCTGGGCGCGTGTGCGACACCCATTGCAGAGGCACCGGAAGCCGCGTTTGTCGAGGTGCCATCTGCGCCTTCCGAAGTTGCCGCAGCTGAGACGACTCCGGCAGCTGGTATCGTGATCGAGCCAGCGGTCGTTGATGTCGCGGCGGTGTCCGAGGCGCTTGCCGTTGCAGAAACCCGCCCTAACGAAGACAAGGCGCGCGACGCAGGCCGCAAACCAGCCGAAGTGCTAGCCTATCTCGGTCTCAAGCCTGGCGACACGGCAGCGGATTTCATTGCGTCGGGCGGCTGGTACACCGAAGTGCTGTCGATCGCGGTCGGGCCGGACGGTACCGTCTATGCCCACAACAGCGAAGCGGCGCTCGCCCTGCGCGACCGGGCCTATGACAAGGCGCTGACGGCGCGGCTTGCCGACGACCGGCTAGCCAATGTGGTGCGCAAGGACGAAGAACTGACGGCGCTCACCATCCCGGCTGGCAGCGTGGACGTGGCGCTGACGGGGCTGAATTTCCATGACGTTTACAACGCCTATGGTCCTGAAGCCGCGGTTGGCTTCCTGTCTGCTATTCGCGGCACACTGAAGCCCGGCGGCGTACTTGGCGTGATCGATCATGTCGGCGTGTCGGGGGCTGACAACAATGAACTGCACCGGATCGATCCGGCCCTTGCGGTCGCGTCGGGCGAGGCGGCAGGTTTCGTTGTTGATATGAACAGCGATATCCTGGCCAGCCCGGCTGACGATCATACGAAAAACGTGTTCGACCCGGCCGTGCGCGGCCAGACCGACCGGTTCATTCTGAAGCTGACCAATCCTGAATAAGACAGGGCGCGGCGTGCTGCATTACGGCAGGACGCCCGTACAGCCGCCTGAACCTGCACAGAATCGCTTGATCGGCGGGTCGGGGTCTGCAATCTGCACTGCATGAAGTTCAATCCGGCAAATATATGGGCGCTGGCCCTCGTGCCTGTCGTGATCCTGGCCGATCAGGTGTCGAAATGGCTGATCCTGTCAGAGCCGCGTTTCAATGCGCTGCCCTGTCTGGATGGGTCTGTTGCCTGCGGCCGGATGGTTGTGCCGGGACCGATTGACCTGAGCATGTTGTGGAACCGGGGAATGAGCTATGGTTTCCTGCAATCCGAAGGGATCATGCGCTGGGTACTCGCCGGCGTGATGCTGGTGATCGCACTGGGATTCCTGGTCTGGTTGCTGCGCGCTGACGGACGGCTGCTCAAACTGTCGCTAGCCCTGGTTGTGGGGGGCGCTTTCGGGAACCTGATCGACCGGGTGCGTTTCGGTGCCGTGGTCGACTTTATCGACGCCAATGCGCTGTTTTTCCCGTGGGTCTTCAATGTGGCCGATGCTGCGATTAGTGTTGGTGCGGTCTTGCTGTTTGTCGACCAGTTCTTACTGTCGGGTCGAAAGCAGGCTAAGGCCTAAATATGAGTATTAAAACCGAAGCCAACCCGAGGCGAGGACGCCCTATCATGATGAAACCTGTTCTTCTTATTGCAGCTGGGGCTGCCCTGGCAGTCACGAGCGCCTGCAGTTCCGGCAGTGGCGGCGCGCGTACACCTGACGAGTTTCGCGTCGTGACCAAGGCGCCGCTGATCATTCCACCGGAATATGCCTTGCGTCCGCCACCAGCTGGCGGCTCGCTGCCGGCAGAAGTCGATCCGGACCGCACCGAAGTGGCGACCGCTTTTGGTTCGACCGTCGGCAAGGATGCCAGCAAGTCTGAACGGGCCCTGGTAGCATCGGCTGGCGCGAATGCCGTCAATCCGATGGTGCGCTCGCAAGTCGACTATGAAGAGACCAAGACGATCCGGAAGTCATCCGGAGTCGTCGACAAGCTGCTTTTCTGGCGCAAGGAAAATCCGGAAGACCTGGAAGCAGCCCGGGCGGACAACGCCACAGGTGGCGGCGATGTCGTCATCGAAAAGGCCAGCGGGTCGGCCCGCCTGAAGCTACCGGGAACCTGATCACGCCAAACGACGGACACTAGAGACGAATAGAGGAAGCATGCCCATGAAACGGATTATCACCGGAGGGCTGCTTGCGGTCGCCCTATTGTGCCCGGGCGCAATGGCTGACGAGGCCGCGTGGGCGCCCGAGACCTTCACGCTAGACAATGGCATGGAAGTCGTCGTGGTGCCTGATCACCGCGCGCCGGTTGTTACCCATATGGTCTGGTACAAGGTCGGCGCTGTTGATGAGGCTGAGGGCAAGTCCGGCCTCGCCCACCTTTTCGAGCATGTGATGTTCAAGGAGACCGAGAATCTCGGGCCCGAGGAATTCACCACGATCGTGCAGCGTAATGGCGGGCAACTCAACGCCTTCACCAGCTGGGACTACACCGCCTATTTCGAGCGCGTGGCCAAGCCGCAACTGGGCAAGATGATGGAGCTCGAGGCTGAGCGGATGGTCAATCTCAAGATCAATGACGATCCCGAAGGTCCCTTCATTTCCGAGCGCGACGTCGTCAAGGAAGAACGCCGCCAGCGCATCGAGAACAATCCCGGGGCGATCCTGCAGGAGCAGGTGCTGTCGACACTGTGGAAGGGCCACCCCTACGAGATCACAGTGATTGGCGTGATGGATGAGGTCGCGGCCCTGACGCCGGAAGACGGTATGGCATTCTACGAAAAATATTACTCGCCTGAGAACGCAATTCTCGTGGTGGCAGGCGATGTGACGACCGATGAGGTTCGTATGCTGGCCGAGGCGACCTATGGCCAGATCGAGCCGACCGGCACAGTGGATGGGACGCGCAAGTGGGCGCCGGTGCCCTTGCTCACCGAGAACGAGCTGATCGTGCATGCCGACCCGAAGGTTCGCCAGCCCAGTTGGAGCCGGTATTATTCAGGCCTGTCACAGTCACGCCAGCGGCGGGAATCCTACGCGCTTGATGTCGGGCTCTCCGTACTCGGTGGCGGCATGACCAGCCGCCTCTACCAGGCGCTGGTTGAAGACGAGCAAGTTGCCATCGATGTGAATACATACGCATGGACCACGCTGCACGATGAAGGCCCGGCGATCATCAGTGCGAGCCCCGTCGACGGCGTGTCGCTTGATGAACTCGACACGGCGGTGATGGCAAAGGTCCGTGATATTCTCGCCGAAGGATTCACCGATGCCGAAGTGGTGCGTGCGCGCAATTCATTGGCTGCCGAGGCAATCTATGGTCGCGACAGTCAATCCGCGATGGCCAACACGTTCGGGTCGACGCTCGCCCTTGGTGGCACGGTGGACCAAATCCTGAACTATCCCGACGAGATCCGCTCGATCACCACGGATGAGGCCATTGCCGCCGTGCGCAAGGTGTTCGGTGAAGACCGGCACTATATCGAAGCGGAACTGGTGCCAGCCGAAGGAGGCATTTGAGATGACATACCTGAAGCTGATCCTCGGCGCAGCAACAGCGATCGTGCTGACCGCCTGCGTCTCGGAGCCCTTGCCGCCCCCCGCGCCGGAGACCCTCGTCGAAACCGTCACCGAACCGGAAATGGTCGTCCATGTTCACAAGGGCGATTTCGCCGAAATCCAGCAATTCGAAACGCCGGGCGGCGTGTCGGTCTGGCTCGTGTCCGAGCCGTCAATTCCGATCCTGTCGCTGGAAATGGCGTGGAAGGGTGGCGAGACGTCCGATCCGGAAGGCCTCGAAGGCCTGTCGGACTCGGTCGTCTACAACATGAATGAAGGCGCAGGCGATCTCGACTCGCTGGCATTCCAGACGCGGATGGAAGAGTTGAACATGAGTTTCGGTTGCTCGACGGGCAATGACTGGACGAGCTGTTCCAGTTCCATGCTGATCGAGAATGCGACGAATGCCATGGACCTGATTGCATCGGCCTTCGCCGCGCCGCGCTTCGATGACGGCCCGTTCGAACGGTTCCAGCGCGAAAACCTGATCGGGATCAAGCAACGTGAAACGAGCCCGAACTGGTTGGCCCGTACGGCCATGGCCAACGCGCTCTATCCAGACCATCCCTATGCCCGCCAGACGAGTGTGGAAAGCATCTCCGCGCTGACACCGGCGCTCGCACGCGAACAGATGCGAAAGCTGATGGTCAAGGACCGGCTACTGGTTACGGCCGTGGGTGCCGTGACGCCGGAGGTGCTCGCACCCATGATCGACAAGGCCGTGGAAGGCCTGCCGGAGACGAGTGAGATTGACGCCGTGGCGGACATTACGCTGCCTGCGGCATCGGCCGACCCCATCCTCGTCGACCTGCCGCAGCCGCAAAGCCTGGTCTCGTTTTCCGCGCCGGGACTCAAGCGCACCGACCCGGACTTCTTTACGGCCTATGTCCTTAATTACACGGTCGGTGGCGGCGGTTTCGAAAGCCGTCTGATGAAGACGCTCCGTGTCGAAAAGGGCCTGACCTATGGCATCTATACCAGCCTGTCGAATTCGGACCATCTCAATACCTGGAGCGGCGGCGGGCAGACCAAGAATGAAAGCGCCGGCGAATTCCTTGCGGGCATTCACGACGAACTCAACCAGTTTGTCGCCGATGGCGTGACGCCGGAAGAACTCGACGACGCGAAGGCTTACCTCACCGGGTCCTATGCTCTGGGCTTTGATTCCAACGCAAAGATTGCCGACCAGATGATGGGCGTGCGCCAGGAAGAGCTCGGCATCGACTATTTCGACACGCGCAACGCGAAGATCAATGCGGTGACCCTCGACGATGTGAACCGGGTGGCGAAAGTCTACCTGTCGCCCGACGCTTTTACATTCGTGATCGTCGGCGAGCCCGAAGGGATAGAATAGTCAGTCCTGGGTCTTGCGCGGTGTCGCAAGGCCCGGCGCTGCGATCCCGCGGACATAGTCCCGGCGGAATTCGTAGAGTTCGGCCGGGCGTCCGCCCGTGCCGGTCTCGAGCCGCCCGGTGCCGTTGACAAGTCCCGTCTTTTCCAGCGCGCGCCGGAAGTTCTGCGTGTGGAGCGACAAGCCGAGAATGCCCTCCACGGTGCGCTGGAGCGCCGAGAGCGTGAAGCGCTCTGGCAGTAGCTCAAACACGACAGGCCGGTATTTGATCTTGCCGCGCAGGCGCGACAGGGCCGTGGCCAGGATGCGGCGGTGGTCGGAGGCCATGGCGGCACCGAAAGCAACAGCGGATTGGGGCAGGCCAGCATCGCGCGCGCATTCGGCGACAAGCCCGGCTTCATACAGCAGCTCGTATCGCTCCAGCACGCGTTCCTCGACCCACCGGGCACCGTCGAGACCGAAGGCGATACGGGCGCGGTCGAGGCGCTGCGTGTTGCCGGCAGCCCATGTGTAGAGGTGGGAGGCGAGTTCAGCGTCGATCATTGCGGGGCGACCGTGGCGATGGTCCTCCCAAGGGAAGTAGCGGTACCATCCCTGCCAGCGGGCCGCGAACCGTGAGTCGGTTGGTGCGGCTTCAGGCATCAGGGCGAGGTAGCCGACGGAGATGACGCGGGCGGCGGGCAGAGTGTCGGAAAGGGTGGCCTCGGGGGTATCACGGTCCTTGTCGCCGAACGTGTAGAGCTGTTCGACATAACCGAGTTCGAAGCCGGTCTGTTCCCGCACCCAGCCGCGCAGCGACAGGTCGAAGGTGCGGTGGCGTTCCGGGTCGAACGGGCCGAAAGGCAGGGCGTCTTCGCCAGTGTCGCGCTGGCTGACGAGGACAAGCGGCGCATCATCCTCGATGGCAACCATAACGGCAGACAGGCCAATCAGTACAGAATAGGTCATCGCCGTTTACTCATTTCGAAATCATTGTGCAGTTGCCCGTAGCGCGCAAGGAAAGCTTCCTGCGCTGCGGGCACCGAAAGCGGTTTCAGCTTGAGGCGAATGCCTTCCGGTGGCTTGCCGAACAGCTTGTTCGATTCTGCCTCGGAGAAACCGGCGAGCTGGACCGCTTCGAACCAGGCCGAGATATGATCGGCTTTCTTGATCAGTTTCTTTAGCCTGACCGGGGTGACCGTCGCCAGTTCGAACCGGATATGGATGGCCTCCTGCAGGCGGGCCTCGATTGACTTGTAGCTTTCGCCGAGCAGCGCCTTGAACGGCGAGATCATGTCGCCGATCACGTATTCCGGGCTGTCATGCAGGAGCGCTGTCAGGCGATCGCGAGGATTGAGTCCTGGTTCCAGCATGTGGCAGAGGTCTTCGACGATTACCGAGTGCTCGGCTACCGAAAAGGCGTGGCCGCCCTTGGTCTGGCCATTCCAGCGGGCCACACGAGCGAGGCCATGAGCAATGTCCTCAATCTCGATATCCACGGGCGAGGGATGGGCAAGGTCGAGCCGACGTCCCGACAGCATGCGCTGCCAGACTCGAGGATGTTTAACAGAACGCTTCGCTGGGGTGCTCATCCGGATCATCTTTAAGCTATTGGTAGCAAGGGTAAAGAAACGGAGGCGATCCGGTTACGAAGTGACCCCATTTCCGCCTTGATCGGCAAATGCCATGTTAAGTCCTTTGCGGCATAACCATTGCATATCACACACCAAAGGCCGCCGACGATATGCGGCCGAGCAAGGAACAGACATGATCGATTCAATGACACAGTTCATTTCCGGCCAGACACTGCCATTCTGCGTGTTGCTCGGCGGCTGTATCATTGTCGTCGTCGAAGCCGTTCGCGCCAGCCGTATCGCCCTTTGGGGCGACATGTTCGCAGAAGACCTCGAAGAATAGGTCCTCGTGTTCCCATCCGGTCCTGATCAAGCGCTCACCCTGAGCGAAGTCGAAGGATAGGGCGCGGGGGAATCCAGACATTGCGGGCCGACCGGGTCTTGTCCTTCGACTTCGCTCAGGATGAGCCCCTCGCAAATGCGGGATCAGGCCGTTTTTTCCACAACAACCGTTCCAGCCGAATAACCCGCACCGAACGAACAGATCAGCCCCTTGTCGCCGGGTTTGAAATCGTCCGAATATTTGTGGAAAGCGATGATCGATCCGGCCGAGGACGTGTTGGCATAGGTGTCGAGCACGGTGGGACTTTCGTCTTCATTCGCGTCGTGGCCCAGCACTTTCGACGAGATCAGCCGGTTCATGTTGGCATTGGCCTGGTGCAGCCACATGCGCCGCAGGTCTGCGCCTGAAAGGCCGAGTTCGCCAAGGTGTTCGCCGATCATGGTCGAGACCATCGGCACCACTTCGCGGAACACCTTGCGGCCCTCCTGGACGAACAGCTTGTCCGGTGAGCCGATTCCTTCCGGCGCAGCGCGATTGAGGAAGCCGAAATTGTTGCGGATATTATTAGAGAACTCGGTCTTGAGTTTTGTGCCGAGGATTTTCCAGTGTCCGGCTGGCGCGATGCTTTCCTCCTCTACGAGGACTGCGGTCGCGACATCTCCGAAAATGAAGTGGCTGTCGCGGTCAGTGAAGTTCAGGTGGCCGGAACAGATTTCCGGATTGACCATGAGGACCGATTTGGCGCTGCCGCTGCGGATGAAATCTGCCGCTGTCTGGATGCCGAACGTCGCCGACGAACAGGCCACGTTCATGTCGAAGGCGAAGCCGCCGCATCCGAGCGCGGCCTGTATTTCAACGGCCATGGCCGGATAGGCGCGCTGCATGTTGGAAGCCGCGCAAATCACGGCATCAACGTCTTCCGGCTTGCGGCCAGCGCGCTCAAGCGCCTGGCGCGCAGCATGCACGGCCATCTCGGCCATGACGGAAATCTGTTCGTTCGGTCGCTCATCGATGCGAGGTGCCATTGTTTCAGGATCGATGATGCCTTCCTTATCGATCACGAAGCGCGACTTGATGCCCGACGCCTTTTCAATGAATTCGACGGAGGAGTGCGTTTTCGGATCAACGGTGCCGGCACCGATCTCGGCAGCGTAGGCGAGATTCCAGTTGTCGGCCCACGCATTGTAGCTTTCGACAAGTTCTTCATTGGAAATCGAATGCTGTGGCGTCCAGAGACCGGTCGCCGAAATGACTGCAGTTTTCATCTTGCCCTCAGGATGAGCGCGGTGGAGTCCGCACTTCTTACGATAGCCTATTCAATGAGGAAGCTGTAAACCGCGTTGCGCATCGGGTCGAGAGACGAGATGCAAGTGTTTACTTGGGCCAGGTCAGGCCGGACTCAGTCGTTTGCTGTGCTTTGTCTGCGGGAACGCCGTGTGCCTCGATCCTCGCCTGACGATCTTCGGCGTCTGCCTGCCTTGCCTTGATGCTTTCAGCGTCGGCCCGGTCAGCGGCTTCCAACAGCGCGATCTGGGTTTTCATGCAGGAGGCGCGGGCTTCGGGGCCGGGGGAACTGGCGCATCGGTTCCAAGCGACCTGTTTGCGGTATTCGGGACCTGACGTCGACGAGCAGGCCGCAAGGAGCGGCAGGCTGGCGAGAACGGTGATCGCGAGACGTTTCATCTTCAGCACTCCTGTACAGCTTTGTGACGCGGGCAAGTTACATCATGGTCATTCACCATGCCAACTGCCTGCGCCCATGCGTAGACAATCGTCGGGCCGACAAATTTGAAGCCGCGCTTTTTCAGGTCTTTCGACATGGCCGTGGACCAGTCCGTGAACGTCGGGGCCTCGCGAAAGTGTTTCCATGTGTTCACGATCGCCTTGCCGCCAACCCAGTCCCAGCAATAGTTGGAAAAGTCTTCCCCCGTGTCGGCCATGTCAAGGAAAGCGCGGGCATTGCCGATGGTTGCCTCGATCTTCTTCGGGCTGCGAATGATGCCGGGGTTTTGCAGGGCTTTTTCGATGCGCGGCTGTGTCCAGCGGACGAGGCGCTCAGGCTCGAAATCGTCGAATTCCTCGCGGATCGAGTCCCGCTTGCGCAGGATGGTGATCCAGGACAGTCCGGCCTGCATGCCGTCGAGCTGCAGCTTTTCCCAGAGGGCGCGGGAGTCGCGTTCGGGCACGCCCCATTCCGTATCGTGGTAGCCGCGGTAGATCGCGTCATTCATAGGGGCCCAGGCGCAATAGGGCGCGTCAGTCATTGGCGGCCGTCAGGGCAATCAGTTCTAGGTCGAGCCAGGACGGGCGGTCGATGGTGACAGGTTGGCCGCCGCAGGTGAAGGCATGACCGGCGGCTTCGGCGGACACCATGCGGTCGGTGCGGATCATTGCCAGTCCCGTGGTGCCAGAAGCGCTGGTAACGGTGCCAATGGAACCGCCTGCGAGCACTTCGCCTCCACGTTTCAGCCCGGCACCGTGCACAGGCAGGGTCCGCTTGCGGATCTTGCCCTTGCGTTTCATGCGGCTGGCAACTTCCTGGCCGACGAAGCAGCCCTTCTTGTAATCGATCCCGCCCATGACATCCATGTTCACGTCGGTGGGGAAAACCGTCGAAGAGCGGTAGTCGGCGCCCCATTCGGGCACGCCTGCCGCGATACGCTTAGTGTGCCATTCGTCTTCCGGCATATCGAGGCCGATTTCGGCCTTCGGCGAGATCGCGCGGTGGGGCAGCTGCGTCGATCGCACATCGACCCAGCTTCCCTCAGTGACCACATCGTCCAAGAGTTGCTCGATCAAGACATCGGAGCGGAGCCGGAACAGTTTGAGCCGGCGTTCGAGATCGTCTGCGGCGTCGCTGTGGACGTCGATGTAGATACTGTCGAGTGACAGCATGGCGAGATAGTCGGCAATGATCTTGCCCTGGGGCGTGAGCAGCGCGCCGTAGCGCATCTCGCCCGTGTTCCAGTCTTCGACTGAATGCGTCACCGTGCGGTCGAGCAGGGCCAGCATGTCCGGACCGGACAGGCGAATGATTGAGCGATTGGGCAGGGTGCGTTTCGACATGCGCCTAACCTAGTGGCCGCTGCCCGGTTTGTCAGTGCCTTTCCATGCCGCGTAGATTCCGGTGGCGAGGCCACTTTTCAGGAGCGAACCGATCAGGAAGGGCACAACGCCTGCTGCGAAGGCGGTTTCGGCGCCGACAAAGCCCGACAGCCAGGCCCAGCCAAGCGTCAATACGAGGGTGTGAAGGCCGAGAAAGCCGGCAAGGCGCAGGCCGTGGGCAGCGAGACGGTCACCCTTGGGCAGGTGGCCGGCGAGGAAAGCAGCTAGCGGGAAGGCAGCAAGATAACCGGCTGTCGGACCGGCAAAGGCGACAAGTCCGGACTTGCCGTCGGCCAGCACAGGCGCGCCGGTCATCGACAAGGCCAGCCATGAGAGGACGATGGCGGCCCCCATGCGCGGGCCCAACAAAGCGCCCATCAGCAGGACAACCATTGTTTGCAGCGTTATCGGCACCGGGTACATCGGGACCGAGATATAGGAAGATGCCGTCAGCGCAGCGACCCCGATCAGGCCGATGGCGAGTGGACGCAGGGCAGAAGGGTTAATGGTCCGGGCGCTGGCGAGTTTCATGGCGATTCCTGTCTCTGTTCAACGCGGTTTGTGCGGTGCAGCACGGGTGAGGTCAAGCGCTGCGGCAGCGTCACGGGATGACAGGCCCGGCAAGCGGTAGCATATAGGGAGCATGAACAAGACATTTGACCTGATCCTGCGTGGCGGCACTGTCGTCACTCCCGGCGGCGAAGCCCGCGTTGATATTGGCGTGCGCGGCGAGCGAATTGTGGAAATCGGCGACCTGTCAGCCGCCAGTGCGGCTGAGAGCTATGAGGCCGGCGGGCTGCATATCCTGCCGGGCGTGATCGACAGCCAGGTCCACTTCCGCGAGCCGGGCCTCGAATGGAAGGAAGATCTGGAGTCAGGCGCGCGCTCGGCGGCGCTGGGCGGTGTGGTGGCCGTGTTCGAGATGCCGAACACGAGCCCGTCGACGACAAGCCCCGGGATGCTGGCCGACAAGCTCAAGCGGGCGAAGGGGCGGATGGATATCGACCACGCATTCTATGCCGGGGCGACGCATGACAATGTCGGCCTGCTGGCCGAGATGGAACGGACGCAGGGCTGTTGCGGTGTGAAAGTGTTCATGGGCGCCTCGACCGGCGACCTGCTGGTGCATGATGACGAGGGCGTCGAGGCCGTGCTGCGGGCGATCAAGCGGCGCGCGGCATTCCACTCGGAGGATGAGTATCGTCTCGCCGAACGGCGCGAACTGGCCGTGACAGGCGACTGGACGAGCCATCCAGTCGTGCGCGATGTCGAGACCGCTGTGATGTCGACGCGGCGCCTGCTCAACCTCGCCCGCAAGGTCGGCAAGCGCATCCATGTCCTGCACATCACGACGGCGGAAGAGCTGGAGATGCTCCGCGATGCCAAGGATGTGGCCAGCGTCGAATGCCTGCCCCAGCACCTGACACTGGTGGCACCTGAGGCCTACGAGCGCCTGAAGGGCTATGCCCAGATGAACCCGCCGATCCGCGAGCAGCGCCATGTCGATGCGCTGTGGCGCGCGCTGAATGCCGGGATCGTGGACGTGATGGGATCGGATCACGCGCCGCACTCGATCGAGGAAAAGGCGCGGCCCTATCCCGCTTCGCCGTCGGGTATGCCGGGCGTGCAGACCATGGTACCGATCATGCTGACGCATGTGAACAATGGGAAACTGTCACTGCAGCGTTTCGTGGAATTGACCAGCGCCGGACCGCAGCGCGTGTTCGGCCTCGCCGACAAGGGACGCATCGCCGAGGGCTATCATGCCGACTTCACCGTCGTGGACCTGAAGCGCAAGGAAACCATTACCGCCGAGTGGTCGAAATCGAAATGTGGCTGGACCCCATTCGATGGGTTCGAGGCGACCGGCTGGCCGGTGGCCACCATTGTGCGCGGCGGCTTCGTGATGCGCGACGGCGAGATCGTCGCCAAGGGCGGAGGCAAGCCAGTGCGCTTCAACGAAACGCTGGAGCCGCAGGCTTGAGTGTACCGGCCGGTTTGCTGGATGCCCTGAAGGTCCGTTATGCCGAACCGCAGCGACACTATCATACATGGGCGCATGTCGAGGCGCTGCTGAAGCATTTTCGGCGTTGGGAATCGCATTTCCACCACCCCAAACCGGTCCTCTGGGCGCTCTACTGGCACGATGCGATCTACGATCCTGCAGCAGCCGACAATGAGGACCAGAGTGCACAGCTGCTGGAGCAGGAGGCCGCTGGCCACCTGCCGCCGTATGACATTGCCTTCGCCGCGAAGATTATCCGGGCCACGGCCGAGCATAAGGTGCCGGAGGGGCTGACCGGCCCGGATGCAGACGACCTCGCGCTGTTCCTCGACATTGACTTGTCATCCTTCGCCGCGCCCGCGGCGGCCTTCGCGCAGAAGCAGCACGATATCCGCGCGGAATATGCCTTTGTTCCCGAGGACGTGTACAACGCCGCAAGGGGCGCCATCCTGAAGGGTTTCCTTGGCCGCGAGCGGCTTTACCTGAGCGACCTTGCCCATGCAGAATGGGATGAGGCAGCCCGAGAGAACCTCGCCTGGTCCATAGCCGATTTGGAGGCAGGAGCTTAAAAGGCCGCAGGTGTCAGGCCCCGGCGACAGTCAGCCTTTCGCGGGCCGGCAAGCCAGGCCAGGCGCCGCGTGGCGTTCGCCAGTGTCGCGGCGCACCAGTGTGCAAACCCCGTCGTCCAGGACGATGTCGAACGCCACGGGCATGGCTACGCTGTGCGTTTCGAACTCTCCGGGCGGGGGCGGGAGGACAGAGACATGCGTGGCCGTGGTCAGGTCGGCTGCCGCGATCTCGATATTGGCGCGCCCCATGGCATCACTGAGTGCGGCTTTCAGGATGATGATATTGGCAGCATCTGCCGTCGTTAGCGTCGCGGGTGTCATGTCGGCATGTGTCTGGCAGCCCGGCAGGGCGAACAGGAAAAGGCTGGCGAATATATAGGAAAGGGGCGTGCGTCTGATCATCGGCCGGTACTCCATTTCGTGCGTGGCGTGCTCATGTCGCGATTGGTTTCCGAGAGCGATTGCCCGGGCAATTCGAGCGCCGGTCCGTCAGCTGTGGTCGCCTTGCTCACGCTCATGCTCTGGGGCGACCGGCTTGATACCTGCACGGCCGGGCAGGTGCCATCGAGGCGATGCTGCAGGGCTGCGGCGAGCAGGGCTTCGCTCGTATCACCGAGTTCCCGGCTGAAATCGTCCGCCACGGTGCAGCCCGGTGCCTTCACGGCAAAGGCATTGGATGAATTTTGCGGTGCGAAACCATCCGTATAGTCACCGAACCCCTTGTCGTTTACGCCCTGGAACTGGATGCTGTAATAGGTCTCGCCGCAATTGGGGGCCGGATAGAAGCCGAATGGCTTGCCGCATGTCGTATCCCCGATAAGGACCGCGTCCACATCGACGCCTCTCAGGCCATTGACCAAGGCTTCGCTGGCGCTGCACGTGCGGGCCGTTGTCAGAATATAGACGCGGGGAAGGTCGAGGCGTGGCAATGGCTGGCCATCGGTGAGGGAGAAACCGAGCCCGGTCGAATAGAACGGGATCGGGTCATTGAATGCGCCGGTCACCGGGTTGCGACTGCCAGCAGCAGCATTGAACCGCAATTGTTCGAACGTCCTGTTTTGCGTGCGGGCCGGTCCGGCAACCATGTAGCCGAGCTGAGACGAGACGGCGAGCAGGCCGCCACCATTATAGCGCAGGTCCAGGACCAGGTCGTTGATGCCGGATGCTTTCAGCGACGTGATCGTGTCGGCGATATCCTTTTCCGATGCAAAGGGACTGAACGTGTTGAACAGGACATAGCCGACCTTGCCTGCCGATGTGTCGATGGTCGAGAAGCGGTTGACAGGCTTGGGAGCGATGTTGGCCGCAGCCAGCGAGATGGCGCGGTCGGTCGAGCTGCCCGGATCGCGCACAACGAAATCATGCTGTTCGCCGACGGTCTGCGGAGAGAGCGCCCCGTTCAGCTGGTCAACTTCCGTCTGCGTGCCGGCACCATTGACGACGTCGATGCCATCTATCTGCAGGATACGGCTTCCCCGCACCAGCTTGGGCTGACCAAGGGAGGATTCGGATGCAGGCGATCCAGGCTCGGTATAGCGGATGCGAATATCGCGTGGCGGCGTGGACGAAAACACGGCGAACGCGGCGCCATAGCCTGGCAGGGCGGTGGAATTCCGCTGCTCAAGATATTCTTCTGTCGTCTGATTGAAGTGGAAATCATCCTTGTTTTCGCCAGACGCGGTCGTGGCGAACGTCTTCTGGGTGTCGAAATAGGCTATCCGGTCGGTGTAGGTGCTCGGGTTCCGGTCCGTGACTTCATCGGGCCACAGGTAGGTTTCGTGCGTCCATGACCGCAACCAGAACATTTCCTGCAACAGGGATCCAGCCTGGTCCGGGAAAGCGTTTCCTTCGATGTCCACACCTGTGCGGACGAGCTGGCATTTGTCCGCGAAGGTGCTTGCCGAGGCATAAACACCCTGCGTCCAGGTCGGGCCTGCTGCGGCGGGAGGCGGCGGGGGAGGTGGGGGTGGCGATGCGCCGCCGGACCCGCCTCCACCACCACATGCAGGCGCAAGTGCGACGGCAGACGCAGCGAGCCAGATTTTCAGGTGAGAGAGGACGCCGTCTTTTCGCATATGCACTGTCTCTTCGGTTTGTGACGCGACCATCGTGAATTGCAGGGCGTTTGAGGTCAAGCAGGCCATGCCGCCAGATCCTCAGGCGAATTTGCGCGCTATCCGGGCGAGTGTACAAAACGTCATCTGCAGCCTATCTGGCGTGCGACTTTGCTTTTCGCAAAGCGCTCATGCAGAATGAAGCAAATATCACCGGGATAGGCTCGCGCTTGGCAATGGGAATTTTCGAGGACTTGTCTTGAGCCATCGCAAAGGACTGAACCGGGGGCTGTTCTGGCTTTACGAGGGGCATGGGCGCGGACCGTTCATCTTCCGCTGGGCCATGCTCATCTTCGATTTCGCGACGATCATCTATTTCCTGCTGGCACCGTTCGCGCAGCGGGGGCCGCATCATTACGTCATCGACTATGTGATCGGCGCCGTGATCCTGTTCGACCTATTGGCGCGGTTCTACATCGCCAAGTCGAAACGCAAATTCCTCATGCGATTCCTGCCTTGGGCGGACCTGATCGTGGTCATCACCATGTTTGCGCCGTTGCTGGTGGCGAACCTGGCCTTCCTGCGTGTCCTCCGGGCGGTGCGGGCGATCCGGGCTTTTACCTTCATCAAGCGGGCCGGGAAAATGTGGAGCTTCGTCTCGCGCCACGAACAGGTGATCGACCGGGTGACCAACCTTGTCGTGTTCGTCTTCATCATGGCGGCGCTGGTCTATGTCTCGCAGGTACGGATCAATGATAGTATCAACACTTATCTCGATGCGCTCTATTTCACCGTGACCAGCCTTACCACGACGGGCTATGGCGACGTGTTGCTTGTGGGCGAGAGCGGCAAGCTGATTGCCATTGTCATCATGGTGCTGGGGCTGACCCTGTTCCTGCGCCTGGTGCGCGCCATATTGCGGCCGACCGACAAGGTGGAGCATGAATGCGAGACCTGCGGGCTAACCTTACACGACCCCGACGCCGTCCACTGCAAGCATTGTGGCGCGGTGATCCATATCCAGACAAAAGGCCTGACATGAGTACCTCACACTTACCATTCCGCGACGTGCCATACCTGCCGCTGAAGCTGGAAATCGAACGCCGCCCGGACGCCACGATCTATCTGAACAACGGCCAGCCGTTGAAACCCTATCCTCCGCACATGCTGGCGCCGCTGGTGAAGTGGGCGGCCGAAGCGCCTGACCGGATCTGGCTGGCTGAACGCGTGCCGGAAGACCCGCAATTGGACGGCTGGCGCGAGATGACTTTTGCCGAAGGGCTGGAGCGCGTGCGCCGGCTGGCGCAGGGCTTTATCGACGCGGGCGCCGGGCCGGACGCGCCGGTGATGATCCTGTCGAAGAATGCGATTGATCATGCGCTGGTCATGTATGCCGCGATGTGGGCAGGCAGCCCGGTCGTGCCCGTGACACCTGCCTACGCGCTGTTGAGTGAAGACTTCGCGCGCCTGAAATATATCGACCAGCTGACAGAGCCAAAAGTCATCTATGTCGAGGATGGCGCCGAATATCAGCGCGGCCTCGATGGCATGGGCGTGGGCAACCGGCTGGTGCTCTACAGCCGGAACGAGCCGAAGGGATGTGATTGCGTCAATATCGGTCGCTTTGCCAAGGAGCCGACTGATGCGGTCGACGCCGCCTACACGGCGCTGAAGCCTGAGACCGTCGCGAAATACATGCTCACCTCCGGCTCCACAGGAGAGCCGAAGGCGGTGATCAACCTGCATGGCATGGTGGCGGCGAATGCCAAGATGATCCGGTCGGTCTGGGACGAGGAAAAGCTGGACGCTATTACGGGCGGACCACAGGTTATGTGCAACTTCCTACCCTGGAGCCATACCTATGGCGCTCATTCGATCCTGCACAACATGCTGGACTGGGGCGGCACGCTTTATATCGACCAAGGGGCGCCGACGCCGGCGCGCCTGCCCGAGATGATCCGTAACATGAAGGAAATTTCAACGACGCAGCATACGACCGTGCCGGCCGCGTGGGCGGCTCTGGCGACGGAGCTGGAGCGCGATGACGAACTGGCGCAATCCTTCTTCAAGCGAATTGTCTGCATGGCATATGGCGGCGCCGCGATGGGGCAGGATATCTATGAGCGTATCCAGGCGGTGGCCGTGCGCGTGACGGGAGAGCGGATCTCGCTGTCGGCCGGTTATGGCGCAACGGAAACCTCGCCGACTGCGTCGAATGTCCACTGGCCGAATGACGTGATGGGCCTGATTGGCCTGCCGCTGCCTGGGAACAGGTTCAAGCTGGTGCCGAATGCCGGCAAGCTGGAGTTGCGGGTGAAAGGTGTCAACGTGACGCCGGGATATTACCGCAACCCCGCGCAGACCGCGGCGGCATTTGATGATGAAGGATATTACCGGCTGGGCGACGCGGTGCGCTTCGTCGATCCGGACCACCCGGAAAAGGGCCTCGCATTCGATGGCCGCACGGCAGAGGAATTCAAGCTCGCGAGCGGGACCTGGGTGTCCGCCGGTACGGTGCGTGTGCAGGCGGTCGCCGCAACGGGCGGGGCGCTGTCGGACGCGGTCGTGTGCGGACTGAACCGTGACGAAATCTGCCTGCTCGGATTCCTCAACGAGGCATGGTGCCAGCGGCTGGTTGGTGAGCTTTTGCCACTGGCGGAACTCGCGCATCATCCGAAAGTCATCGGAGCGGTGAAGGAAGGGCTGCTGGCGCACAATGCGGCGCATCCGAAGGCATCAGCGCGGATCGCACGAATCCTGCTGCAGGAGACGCCGCCGCAAGCCGATGCGGGCGAGATTACCGAAAAGGGCTATATGAACCAGGGGCGCACGCTAGACCTGCGCAAGGATCAGGTTGAACGAATTTACTCGGATTCACCTGCGCCAGACGTCATATTTATCAGTTGTTGAATAGTATATTCAGGCAAAACTGCCGGAAACGTCAGATTCTTGATGAAATGTACTCAGTCTGTACTTAAGAATACATATGGAGCTGCATGTCCATCTATGGCGGCTTCAGCCAGATCCCCTTTGGCTGGCGGGTGGATCGCGAAGCTGTCGGTGTAAACGCTAAGTCTGCTCCGAAGGCGTCGCGATCCGTCCCGCTTTGACCCTCTCTGCGAACGCGCTACACAAGCGCTCAGACAATCGAGGGCCGTACCACCAATGACCACTGAACCTGAACGCAATATGACCGGCGCGGAAGCGCTCGTCTCGACGCTTGCCGATCATGGTGTCTCGGCGTGCTTCGCCAATCCCGGCACGTCGGAAATGCATCTCGTGACCGCGCTCGATCACGAGCCGCGTATCCATTCGGTGCTCTGCCTCTTTGAGGGGGTCGCGACGGGCGCGGCGGATGGCCATGCGCGCGTGACGGGCGGTCCGGCGATGACCCTGCTGCATCTCGGCGCCGGCTACCTGAATGGCGGGGCGAACATCCACAATGCGCGCCGGGCCTGGACGCCGATGGTCAATGTGATCGGCGACCATGCCGTGCCGCACCAGCGCTATGACGCGCCGCTGGCGTCCGATATCAGGGGCATGGCCGGACCGAATTCGGTGTGGATCAAGTCCGCCGACATGGTGGCGCGGGCAGGCGAGTTGGCCGCTGAGGCTTGGGAGGCCAGCCTTTCGCCCGTGCCAGGCCCAGCGGCGCTGATCCTGCCGGCTGACACGGCCTGGCTGGAGGGCGGAAAGCCAGGCAAGACACGGGCAAGGCCAGCGCTGCATGCGCCGGATGCAGACCGGGTCGAAGCGGCAGTAAAGGCGGTCAAGGCCGCAGCCAAGCCGATGATCCTGATCAATGGCACGGCGCTGACAGAGGCAGGCCTGGCGACGGCGGCGCGGCTGAAGGCGGCGGGCGTGCGCGTGATGACGGATACGTTCTTCCCGCGGCAGGCCCGCGGGGCCGGGCGGTTCATTCCGGACCGGATGCAGTATTTTGCCGAAGGCGCGATGGCAGACCTGGAAGGGTGCGACCTGATGCTGGTAGCGGGCACGCAAGTGCCGGTGGCCTTCTTCGCTTATCCGGGCAAGCCCAGCGTGTTGGTGCCGGAAGGCTGCACGACAATGATACTTGGCGGACCAGAAAGCGACAGTGCAGCCATCCTTGGCGCGCTGGCCGATGCACTGGGCGCGAAAGAAGCGGCGCCATTCGCGGTACTCGAACAGCCAGGCATGCCGAGTGGGGGCCTGAACGCGGCAAGTGTCGGACAGTCGATCGCGCGCCACCTGCCGGAAGGAAGTTTCGTTTCGGATGATGGCGTGTCGAACGGCCTGCCAGCCTTCCTTATGACGCAGAAGGCCCGCCCGCATGACTGGATGATGCTGACCGGCGGCGCAATCGGGCAGGGTATGCCGCTGGCGCTGGGAGCAGCCATGGCGGCAATGGACAGGAAGGTCCTGTGCCTGACGGGCGACGGCGCGGCGATGTATACAAACCAGGCCCTTTGGAGCATGGCGCGCGAAGGCGCGAACGTGGTGACGGTCGTATTCGTCAATCACTCCTATCGCATCCTGAATATCGAACTCGCGCGAACCGGAGCCGGAAATCCGGGCCCGACGGCCAAGAGCATGCTAGAGCTGGACCAGCCAGAGATCGATTGGGTGGCCCTGTCGCAGAGCATGGGTGTGCCGGCCGTGGCGGTCGATACCGCCGAGGCATTCGACAAGGCGCTGGAGCGGGCGTTTGCCGCGGATGGGCCGCAGCTAATCGCTGCCCATGTGCCGGCGCGGTAGGTTCGACAGTTCGACGTATTGAAGGTCAAGGTTAATGAGGCCACATCAGTTGAATGGCACCCTATCCGACCCCCGAATACGAGAGCGACCAGACAATTGCGCAGAGGCCCGGAGTGGGACAGATGGCCGGTCGTGTCGTGGTGGGCACCACCAAGGGTACGTTCAAGATCGTGGCCTTCATCCTCAATTTCATTGTTCCGGGGCTTGGTACGCTTTTCATCGGGCGTTTCGGCACCGCGATCATCCAGCTCTGCCTGATCCCTGTGGGCATCTTCCTCGTTCCCGTCAGCGGGATCGGTATACTGGTCCTGATCGCCAATTGGGTATGGGGCCTCGTCACGGTCGTACAGGCCTGGCGCCGGCCGCATGTGGTTTACGTGAGGCCTGATCGCACGCGCTAAAGCGTTCCCGGCTGTCCGAGACTCCCCAAATCCCTGTCATGACAAACCGCACGTTTGGGAGAGCGTGCGACTCGCTACTTATGCATCACGGCAATTGGATTTGGAAAAGGCCCGTCCGATCCGCCATGTTTTGACGCCTAGTTGTGGAGTCTCAACAGCTAGTCCTCGTCGTCGCCGTGCTGTTCATCCTCGGAAAAGTCGCGTCGGGGGCGGGCGATGAGCTCGCCGAGGTCTTCCAGGTCGATGAAATGGTCTGCTTCACGGCGCAGGTCGTCTGAAATCATCGGGGGATTGGAGGCGACAGTAGACACGACAGAGACGCGAACGCCTCGCGCCTTCACGGCCTCGACGGCGCGCCGGAAGTCGCCATTGCCGCTGAACAGGACAATATGGTCGATGTTCCGGGCGGTTTCGAGCATGTCGATGGCGAGTTCCACGTCCATGCTGCCGCGGACGCGTTTTCGGCCCTCGCGGTCAGTGAATTCCCGCGCCGGCTTCTTGATGACGTTGTATCCATTATAGGCGAGCCAATCGACCAGCGGGCGGATCGGGCTGTATTCGTCGGTTTCCACAAGCGCTGTGTAGTAATTGGCCCGCAGGAGGCGGCCCTTGCCCTGGAATTCCTTCAAAAGCTTGCGAAAATCGATCTCAAGCCCCACGGCCCGGGCCGCTGAATAGAGGTTTGCGCCATCGATAAACAGGGCCAGACGCTCGTCCTTGTAAAAGGCCATTGGCTTTATTCCTTTGGTGCTTTAGGGATGCGGCTAATAAAAATGCCGAATTATCTTATATGACTGGCATACTCAGGCTGCGTTTATGGCGCAATAGCCGGGTTGCGCCTGCTTGCTGCACTGCATATAAGGGTCGGCTTCAAGGAGATTGCCCCCCATGGCCCGTGTTACCGTCGAAGACTGCATCCAGAAAGTGCCGAACCGTTTCGAACTGGTCCTGCTCGCGTCTCATCGCGCCCGCATGATCCGTGAAGGTTCGCCTCTGACAATCGACCGGGACAATGACAAGGACCCGGTTGTGTCGCTGCGCGAGATCGCGGACGAAACGATCGACTTGAAAGTCGTGAAAGAGGCGATGATCTCGAACCTGCAGGAAGTGCGGCCAAGTGAGGAAAGCGAACGCGAAGCCGATCGCCTTGCACTCCTGTCCGGCCCTGCGGCCACCGAAGACGACGTCATGCGTGCGTATCAGGCCGAAATCGAGTCCGGGCGCGACGACCGACTCTAGGGGGCTCCATGGACGGCAGCGCCCTTTCCGCAAAGGACAAAGGGGCTGGCGATGCAGCTGGCACGATAGATTCGACCGAAAATCAGGCCGAGCTGCGGCACGTGCCGTCGCGCGAAGAGCTGATCGCAAAAGTACGCGCCTATCACCCGCGTGTGAAATCCGAGCTGCTCGGCGCGGCTTATGACTTCGCCAAGCTGCACCACGGCACGCAGACACGCGATTCTGGCGATGCCTATTATTCCCACCCCGTGGAAGTTGCGAGCCTGCTGGCCGACGTGCGCCTCGATGAGGTGACCATTGTCGCGGGCCTGCTCCACGATGTCGTGGAAGACACAAAGATCGACATTGGCGATATCGAGGTGCGCTTCGGTGCCGATGTTGCGGAACTGGTCGATGGTGTCACCAAACTCGATGCGCTGGAATTTACCTCCAAGGAATCGGCGCAGGCCGAGAATTTCCAGAAATTCATCCTGGCGACGACGAGCGACTTGCGTGTGCTCCTGGTGAAGCTGGCTGACCGGCTGCACAATATGCGCACGCTGCACCATCGCAAGAAACCCGAAAGCCGCGAACGTACCGCGCGTGAGACGATGGACATTTACGCACCGCTGGCGCGCCGCGTTGGCCTCTACTCGCTCGCCGCCGAGATGGAAGATCTCGCCTTCGAGGAACTGAACCCCGAGGCGCGTCGCGCGATCCTGTACCGGCAGGAAGAACTGGCTGCCGATAACGCGGACGATCTACAGCGTATCGATGACGACCTGCGGCAGTTGATGGACATCGCGGGCATACAGGCCAAGATCAAGGGCCGCAAGAAACAGCCTTATTCATTGTGGCGCAAGCTGGAACGCAAGTCGATTTCGTTCCGTGATGTGGCCGACCTGTTCGCGTTCCGGATCATCGTGAATGATGTGGACGCGTGTTACCGGGTGCTGGGTGAAGTCCATACGCTGTGGGCCTGTATCCCGGATCGGTTCCGCGACTATATCTCGGTGCCAAAGCCGAATGGCTATGCCTCGCTGCACACGACTGTGCGTGCTTCGGGCAATCGCCGGGTCGAGCTACAGATCCGGACCGAGGCGATGGACCGGACGGCCGAGTTCGGCGTGGCGGCGCACTGGGGATACAAGAACAAGTCCTACGGGTTTGACGTGGATTCGGCACGCGCTGCGGGCCTTGATCCCAAGGCCAATCTCGAAGCCTTTGCCGAGCTGCTCCAGGATGGTGGAGACCCGAGTGAATTCCTTGAGCACGCCAAGCTGGAAATGTATCGCGAGCACGTGTTCGCGTTCAGTCCCAAGGGCAAGCTGATCATCCTGCCAGCGGGCGCGATGCCGCTGGATTTTGCCTATGCCGTGCACTCGGCTGTAGGGGACACGACAATCGGCGCCCGGATAAATGGCGAAGTGAAATCGCTGCGGCGCCCCCTGAAGAATGGCGATGTCGTGGATATCCTGCGCAGCAAGGTCCCGGCCCCGGTTGTCGGCTGGGAGGCAATGACAATCACCGGGCGGGCACGGTCTGCCATCCGCCGACTGGTGCGCGAGCGCGACCAGATCGAGTTCCGCCGCCTTGGCGTCGGACTGATCAACCAGGCCCTGCGCCGGGCGGGAATTGACCCAATTGATGTGAAAATGACCCATACAGCCCAACTGGCCGGATTCGAGAACCGGGAAGATATGGCCGAAGCCGTCGGGAGAGGGCGCATTTCGTCGTCTGACATCATGGAGGCGGCCTTCCCGGGTTATCGGGCGGAACGGTTCGACGATGACAACAAGATGCGGCTCGACAGCACGCATGCGCCTTTGCTCGTCTCGGGCGAGGATCTGATGCCGGGCGTGACGCTGCACCTTGGCCAGTGCTGCTGCCCTCTGCCGGGTGACCGGATCATGGGTGTGCGGGAGCCGGAAAAAGGCCTCGTCGTACACGTCGCGAGTTGTCCGAAACTCGCCGAGTACGACGACCATCCGGAACTCTGGGTCGACCTGAAATGGACCGAACTGGCCAAGACAGGTGCCGTCGCCGTGGGGCGTATTCGTATCAACGCGGCCAATGAAAAAGGCGTGCTGGCAAAGCTCTGCACGGCTGTGGCGCAAGCGAATGGAAATATCATACGGATCGCGACAACCGAACGCGGCACGGATTTCACCGAACTGGTGATGGAGATTGAGGTTGAAGACCTCAAGCGCCTGACGCAGATACTTGCGGCGCTCCGATCGCTGGCCGTGGTGGACCGGGCGGTGCGCGATCAGGAGGTTGAAGATGACGAGTGAAGACGTGCTGGCGGTGTTTCGCGAGGCAGGCGCCTTGCTTGAAGGGCACTTCATCCTGTCGTCCGGGCGGCGCAGCCCGGTCTTCCTGCAAAAGGCCCTGGTCTTCTCGCAGCCCGACTTGTCCGAGCGCCTGTGCAAGGCGCTGGCCGAGAAGCTCACCGCGACATTCGGGAAGATCGACGTTGTGGCAGGCCCGGCTGTGGGCGGCATCATTCCGGGCTACGAGCTGGCGCGACACCTTAAGGCCCGAGCGATCTTCGCCGAGCGTGTTGACGGGAAGCTGGCCTTCCGGCGCGGTTTTGCGATTGCCGAAGGCGAGCGCGTACTGATTGCCGAGGATATCGTGACGACGGGCCTGTCATTCCGCGAGACAGTCGAGGCACTGGACCGGTTGCCCGGCGAAGTCGTGGGCGGAGCGTGCATTATCGACCGATCGAATGGCAAGGCAGACGTGGGCTGTGAACTCGTGTCGCTGGCTGCCGTGGATTTTCCTGACTATGCCGCCGATGACCTGCCGCCGGAACTGGCCGCGATAGAAGCGGTGAAGCCCGGATCGCGAGGCCTTGCCTGATGGCAGGACGCATACGCCTCGGCGTGAATATCGACCATGTGGCGACGATACGGAATGCGCGCGGCGGCAAGCATCCTGATCCGATGCGTGCGGCCCTGATGGCGACCGAAGCGGGTGCCGACGGGATCACGCTGCACCTGCGCGAAGACCGGCGGCACATTCGCGATGACGACCTCGTGGACATCCGCACGGCCACGCGCCTGCCGATCAACATGGAAATGGCGGCGACTGAGGAGATGCTGGACATCGCACTACGGTTCAAGCCGGAGACGGCGATGTTCGTGCCCGAGGAGCGCGCTGAACTGACGACCGAGGGCGGCCTCGATGCCGCGCGGGCTCACAATCATCTCGCGCATTTTGTACGCCAGCTGAACACGAATGGCAGCCGCGTTTCATTCTTCATCGAACCAGACATGGTGCAATTGCATGCGGCCAAAGCGCTGGGAGTGCAGATTTGCGAATTCCACACAGGCCGGTTCGTCGAGTTCATTCAGGCGGGCGAAGACAAGCTAGCCGAGCTGGAACTGGATCGCATCCGTAATTGCGCGGAAGAGGCCGTGCGTATGGGGATAGAACCGCAAGCCGGACACGGCTTGACTTTCGACACGGTGACGCCTGTCGCGGCCATCCCGCAAATTACGGAACTGAACATCGGCCATTTCCTTGTCGGCGAAGCGATTTTCATTGGCCTGCCGGCGGCGATTCGCGAGATGCGCCGCCTGATGGATGAGGCGCGGGCATGATCATCGGGATCGGCAACGACCTCTGCAATATCGAGCGGATCGAAAAGACATTGGCCCGCTTTGGCGAGCGGTTCGAGCGGCGCGTGTTTACGGACACCGAAATTGCGCTTGCACGGGGCCGGCACCGCACGGCAGAAACTTATGCCAAGCGGTTCGCGGCGAAGGAAGCCTGCGCCAAGGCATTGGGCACGGGTGTGCCGAGGCGCGGCGTGCACTGGACCCATCTTGGCGTTGTGAACCTGCCGTCGGGAAAGCCCACGCTGGCCCTGACGGGCGGCGCCGCCACGCGTCTCGCCGTCCTGCTTCCCGAGGGCCATGAAGCCGTGATCCACCTGACGATTACAGATGACCATCCGTGGGCGGAAGCCCACGTCATCATTGAAGCCATTCCGGTCCTGCCATGAAGCCTGCCCGCCCCAAACGTACCCGCTTGCGCGCCGCCGCCAAGGCCTCTGTTCCGAGCCTCTCGGACGCCGAGGTCAAGACGATTCAGGACCGTATTGGCTATCATTTCAAGGACAGGCAATTGTTGGTCCAGGCATTGACGCATCCGAGTGCGATCGCGTCGGCAGACTCGGTGCGGCTGTCCAACCAGCGCCTTGAATTCCTTGGTGACCGCGTCCTGAACCTGCTAATCGCCGAGCGCCTGATCGAGCGTCGCAAGACCGAGAGCGAGGGCGACCTTGCTCCGCGCCTGAACCGGTTCGTCAAGAAGGGCGCCTGCGCCGAGGCCTTCCGGCACTTCAAGCTGCAGGAATTCATCATCCTGTCTGACGGCGAAATTGCGTCTGGCGGCAATGAGCGCGAGTCTACCATGGGCGACGCGTGCGAAGCGGTGATCGGCGCGGTCTATCTGGACGGAGGCCTGTCTGCAGCCCGGAAATTCGTGGAAGCGGGCTGGGCGCTCCAGTTTTCGTCGGCCCCCGTAGAAACACGTGATCCGAAGACCCTGCTGCAGGAATGGGCGCAGGCTCAGGGCCTGCCACTGCCAAAATATCATGTCGTCAACCGTTCGGGCCCTGACCATGAACCGCTTTATGAGATAGAGGTGCAGGTGCCGCCGCACGGCGAGGCCACGGCCACCGGATCCTCCAAACGCGACGCCGAGCGCAATGCAGCGGCCCTGCTGCTCAACACCCTGACTGGAACATCATGACTGAAACCGAGATCAACCGCGCAGGCTTTGCCGCCATAATTGGCGCGCCGAATGCCGGGAAATCGACGCTGACCAACCGCCTCGTCGGCGCCAAGGTCGCCATTGTCACGCACAAGGTGCAGACGACGCGCTTCCCAGTGCGCGGCGTGGCGCAGGTCGGCGATACGCAAATCGTGCTGGTCGATACGCCCGGCATCTTCGTGGCGAAGCGCCGGCTCGACCGGGCCATGGTCAAGGCTGCGTGGAGCGGCGCGGCAGACGCCGATGCCATCGTGCACCTGGTCGACAGCTCAGCCTGGGTGGCAGACCGGGCTGGTACTGCAACTGGCGCGCAGAAGATGTCGATCGCGGATGACCGCCGCGTCATCGCGCAGCTCAAGCTGACCGGCAAGCGCGCCTTCCTGGCGCTCAACAAGATTGACCTGTTCCCGCATGACCAGGTCCTGCCCGTGATGAGCGAGCTGAGCGACTCAGGCGTCTACGACGAGATATTCATGATCTCGGCCGAAAATGGCGATGGTGTCGACCGGCTGGCCGCAGCACTTGCCGACCGGATGCCCGCGGGTACTGCCCTGTTCCCACCGGACCAGACGGCGGACCTGCCGATGCGCCTGCTGGCCGCTGAAGTGACGCGCGAAAAGCTTCTGCTGCGCATGCACCAGGAGCTGCCTTACCAGCTGATGGTGGAAACCGAGAGCTGGGAAGAGCGAAAAGATGGCTCCGTTCGCATTCAGCAGGTGATTATTGTCGGGCGCGAGGGCCACAAGGCCATGGTGCTGGGCAAGAATGGCGCGTCGATCAAGGAGATCGGGCGGATGGCCCGTAAGGAATTGATGGAAATGCTGGACCGGCCCGTGCACCTGTTCCTGTTCGTCAAGGTGGACGAAAAATGGCAGGAGCGGCGCGACTCCTATTCCGGCATCGGCCTGGAGTTTGATGTTTAGGGGCGGGTTTCAGCTGACCGGCGCTCGTCCTTCGACTTCGCTGAGGATGAGCGCTACGATACTGATGGAGCCGGGCCGCGGAGACGAGCATGAACTGGTCTGATGACGGACTGGTCCTTGGTGGCCGACGGTTTGGCGAAGGTGGCCTGATCCTTGATGTGTTGACGAAAACGCGTGGGCGGCGCTCCGGCCTCGTCTATGGCGGTGCCTCGCGGGCGCGGCGGGCGCAGTATGAGGCAGGCAATACCGTTGCCGTGTCATGGACCGGGCGCCTCGAAGAACAGCTTGGCCGGTTTGATGTTGCCGAAGCAAGCCGGGAACGTGCGTCGCGGGTACTGGACGATCCCGGGGCGCTGGCCGCCATATCTGCCGTGACGACGCTGCTGCGCGGCGCGCTCGACGAGGGAGATGCCGCCGGATCGGCCCTGTATGAGGCAACGACACTCTTGCTTGACCAGATTGAGGCGCAATACATCTGGCCCGTACTGTATGTGCGGTGGGAACTGGGCCTGTTGTCGGCGCTGGGCTTCGGGCTCGATCTTGAAGCCTGCGCGCTCAGCGGCGCGAATGACGGGCTGACCCATGTCTCTCCGAAGACGGGCCGGGCCGTGCGCGGGTCGGAAGCTGAAGACTATGTCAGCCGCTTGCTGCGCCTTCCGGGTTTTCTCGTATCGTCGCAAGCGCCTGTGGGCATCGCGGACATTGCGGACGGGCTCGCGCTGACCGGCTACTTCCTCGAGGCGCGTGTGTTTAACGGCATGAACCGCGCCGTGCCGCCGCAAAGGGCGCAGCTTGTGGCGCGGCTCCTGAAGCGGGCCTAGGCGCTGGCGCTGGGCCGGGCGCCGACTTTCTCGTACCAGGCGGTCACGCGCTGGAGCGCCGGGTTCAGCGGCTGGCCGACGGCTATACCGAAGGTGAGGAAGCAATAGAGCATCACATCGGCGAAGGTGAACGTGTCGCCGGCGACATAGGCGCGGCCTGCAAGCTGGCCATCGAGAAAGGCGAGCTTGTCTTGCGCACAGGCCTTGAGGCCGGCTGCGGCCTCGGGCAGGCAGCGCATCCGGTCCTTGAACATGGGCAGGCCTTCGGAATAGCGGAATCCATTGGCGAGCGGTTCGATGATGTTGAGGTCGGCCCAGCGGGTCCAGCGGCGGGTCTGGGCGCGGGCTTCGGGCGTGGCCCCGAACAGGCTGTCGCCGGGCTGGGTTTCGTCAAGGTATTCGCAGATCGCCCAGATTTCCGTGAGGATGGTGCCATCGTCGAGTTCCAGCGCGGGCAGCTGGCCGGCCGGATTGGTCTCGAGAAAGGGCGGCTTGCGGTTGTCGCCGACCATTATGTCGACCTCTTCCATCGGAAGCGTGATGCCGCGTTCGGCCATGAACATGCGGACCACGTGCGGGTTCGGTCCGACGGAATTGTAAAGTTTCATGTGCGTTTCCCTTTGCCTGTCGTGCTGATTTTGCAGCACTTTAGCGAGGATGTGCCGCAACAGAAGGGGAATCATTGGGGGAAGGGCAAGTCACCTCGCGTCACTTGCAGGTCCGGCCATTACCCATGTCGAAGTGGAAATGGTCGCGGTGGGCCGCATTGTAGTCCGGGCTGAGCGTGACCGAGAAGATGTCGCAGCCACCCTTGTGCACCCGTTTCAGGAATTTGGCTTCCGGTCCACCTTGTTTCCAATAGGTTTTTACGTCGATCAGGCGACCATCCTCCAGGCGGAAGCCGGAAATGTCGACGGCATTGGCATGAGCATGCTCGGAAAGGCGCCCGCTGCCGGCGATATTGCGGCAGGAAAAGCTGCCATAGGTCTCGATCCGCGCAAGGGGCGAACCGAGGATGTCGACAGCGGCCGGGCGCGCGACATGACGTTCCCAGGTGTAAAGGGCAGCGGTCTCGGCGCAGGTCATGCTTAGGGTAGCTGAGTAGGGGGTCAGGGTGCGGTCGAGGGTCAGCGCGTTGCGCAGGCCGCATTTCGCGCCCTTCGGGGCATCTTCGAGCGGCGTGTAAAGGATACCGGCCGAATCGAGGGCCGAAAAGCAGACCTCACGGTGCGTCCGGGCCCGTTCCAGCTTGGCGTGGGTGCCGAGGCCGAGCTTGTCGGTCAGGTCGATGGGCGCGAACGGGTTGTGGCGCGGCGGGGCCAGCCACAGGAACAGGGCGACCACCAGAAGCGGCACGGTCAGCAAGACTATCCAGGCCCGAAACTCAGTCATTTGCTTGCGTTTTACCCATTCCTTAACCAAACCGCCGTCTTTGTTAATGCTGCACAGGCGCCCGAGTCGGTATAGATTCGGTCCTGCACCAGAATGTGGCACGAGATGCAAAGAGGCCAGAATGTCCGACCTGCTTGACGGTGGTCCCGAAGACCGGATCATAAATGAACCCATGAGCGAGGCGCTGTCGAAGCGCTATCTCGCCTATGCGCTCTCGACCATCACCTCCCGCGCCTTGCCGGATGTGCGCGACGGCCTGAAGCCCGTCCAGCGCCGGATCCTATATGGCATGCGGGAACTGAAGCTTGATCCCGAAGGCGGCTTCCGCAAATGCGCCAAGATCGTCGGTGACGTGATGGGTAATTATCACCCGCACGGCGACAGCTCGATCTATGACACGCTGGTGCGCCTGGCGCAGGATTTCAACGTCCGCTACCCGCTCGTCGATGGCCAGGGCAATTTCGGCAATATCGATGGCGATAGCGCGGCGGCCTATCGTTATACCGAAGCCCGGATGACCCATGCAGCCGAACTGCTGCTGGACGGCCTCGGCGAAAATGCGGTCGATTTCCGAGCCAACTATGCCGAGAACGATGAAGAGCCGGTCGTGCTGCCGGCGGGCTTCCCGAATCTCTTGTGCAATGGCGCCACCGGTATCGCTGTGGGCATGGCAACGTCGATTCCACCGCACAATGCAGCCGAAGTGATCGATGCGGCGCGTTTCCTGATCGAGACACCCAAGGCGACGACGGCTGACCTGATGCAGTTCGTGAGGGGGCCTGACTTCCCGACCGGTGGCGTGATCGTTGAATCCTACGAATCCATGCTCGACGCCTATGAGACGGGCCGGGGCGGTTTCCGCATGCGCGCGAAATGGGAAGTCGAAGATACCGGTCGCGGCACCTACCAGATCATCGTCACCGAAATTCCCTACCAGGTCCAGAAATCGCGCCTGCTGGAGAAGCTGGGCGAACTGCTGGAACAGAAGAAACTGCCGCTGCTCGACGATGTGCGCGACGAGAGCGCCGAGGACGTACGCCTTGTCCTGGTGCCGCGCGCCAAGACGGTCGAGCCGGACGTGCTGATGGAAAGCCTGTTCAAGTCCTGCGACCTGGAAACGCGGTTCAGCATGAACATGAACGTGCTGCACAAAGGTGCGCCACAGGTCATGGGCCTGAAGGACGTGTTGCTGGCCTATCTGGAGCACCGCCGCGAAGTGGTTGTGCGCCGGGCCGAGTTCCGCCTCGACAAGATCGAGAAGCGCCTGCACCTGCTCGACGGCTACCTGATCGCCTATCTCAATATTGATGAAGTGATCCGGATCATCCGCGAGGAAGACGAGCCGAAACAGGTGATGATCGCGCGCTTCGGCATCTCCGACATCCAGGCCGAAGCCATCCTGAACCTGCGTTTGCGCGCCCTGCGCAAGCTGGAAGAGATGGAAATTCGCGGCGAGCACACCAAGCTGGTCGAAGAGCGTGAAGAGCTGGTCAAGCTGATTGGGTCGACGCGCCGCCAGTGGACGACCGTTTCCAAGCAACTCAAGGCCGCTCGCGACCAATTGACCGCCGACCCGGCGTTGGGCGACCGTCGCGCCGCCTTCGAGGATGCGCCCGATGTTGACCTCGCTGCGGCCCTCGAAGCCTCGCGTCCGAAGGAGCCGCTGACGGTTGTCCTGTCGGCGCAGGGCTGGATAAGGGGCATGAAGGGCCACGGCCTCGACCCGGATTCCACCAAGTTCAAGGATGGCGACGAGCTCTACCTCTCTGAAGAGGTGATGAGCACGGACAAGATCATCCTCATGGCCTCCGATGGCCGGGCGTTCACGCTGATGGCCGACAAGCTGCCGGGCGGACGCGGGCACGGCGAGCCAATAAGGCTGTCCATTGAGCTGGAGGACAGCGTGGATATCGTCGCGATGTTCAAGCTGGAGGAAGACCGCAAGCGCGTGATGGCCTCCACCATAGGCTATGGCTTCGTGGTCGAGGAAAAGGAACTGGAGTCCAACCGCAAGGCTGGCAAGCAGGCCGTGAACACGGGCGAGGGCACGCTGAACGTGTGTATGCCGGTCGAGGGCGACATGCTGGCCGTGGTCGGCACGAACCGGAAACTGCTTATCTTCCCGCTCGACGAGCTGCCCGAAATGTCACGCGGCAAGGGCAACAAGCTGCAGGCCTATCGCGGCAAGGACACGCTGGCCGACCTGATGACGTTCGACAAGGAAGACGGCCTGATCGTGATGGCTGGTGGCCGCCACCGCGCCTTCCCGGAATGGGAAGAGTGGATTGGCAAGCGCGCCCAGGCCGGCAAGACCGTGCCGAAGGGGTTCCCGCGGACAGGCACGTTCAATGGCTGACACGTTGCAGGGACAGCGTATCATGGCGCTGTCCCTGCTCGTGACGGACTATGAGTCCGGGATCGACTTCTTCGTCGGCAAGCTCGGTTTTGTCCTGCTCGAAGACACCGACATGGGCGGCGGCAAGCGCTGGGTGCGCGTTCGGCCCGAAGGCGGCGGCGTGGAATTGCTGCTGGCGCCGGCCGCGACGGACGAACAGCTCGTGGCGATTGGCAACCAGTCCGGCGGGCGCGTGTTTCTGTTCCTCGAGACCGATGATTTCGACCGGGACCATGCGGCCTATCTGGCCGCGGGCATGACCTTCCTCGAACCGCCGCGCAGCGAGCCCTATGGCAAGGTGGCCGTGATGCAGGACCCGTTCGGGAACAAGTGGGATTTGATCGAGCCGGTTGCGAACGGCTCGTCCTGAGCGAAGTCGAAGGATGAGCCGCATTTCTAGTGACAAGGCCTTTAGCTGGAGAGTCTCTCCAGCACATCACCCATCAGCGGCCCGATCTCGGTGTTCAGCACGAGGTCTGCATAGGGATCTTGATCGGTCGGCTCGCGGTTGACGATGGCGAGGCGGGCACCGTTGCGTTTGGCTTCAATGGGGATGCTGGCGGCCGGATAGACCACGAGCGAGGAACCGAGCACGAGGCAGAGGTCGCAGAGCAGGGCTTCCTCGGCGGCGAGCGCCATCTTGTCTTCCGGCATGGCCTGCCCGAACGAGATGGTCGCGGTCTTGATCAGGCCGGTGCAGAACACGCAGGTCAGGTCTTCACACGCTTCCCAGCGCGGCTTCAGGCTGTCAATCTCGTAGCGCTTTCCGCAGGTGAGGCAGCGGGCATAGGTCGCGTTGCCGTGCAGCTCGATCACCTTGTCGTCCGGAACGCCGGAATCCTGGTGCAGGTTGTCGACATTCTGCGTGATGACGCTGGTGACCTTGCCGGCGGCGACGAGCTTTGCCACGGCGAAGTGGCCTGCGTTCGGGCTGGCGCCGACCCAGCCGGCCGAGCGATTGAAGACGCGGGTCCAGGATTCGCGGCGCTGGTCGCGCGAGGCGACGAAATCCTGGAAATAGATCGGCGTCATCGTGGACCAGACGCCGCCGGGGCTGCGGAAATCGGGAATGCCGCTCTCGGTCGAGATGCCTGCGCCGGTGAAAACCATCACGCGCGTTGCAGCGTTGATCATGCGCGCAAGGGTGGCGGCGTCGGACATGCGCCGATGCTACACACTTTACGAGGGCATTCCATAGCCATGTCGCCCACATTTTCAGTTGCCCAGCTTATGGGAGGGCAGGGATGCACGACTTGCGCAAGACGGGCTTGGAAGCTACGCGTAATGTATCGGTTTTTCTGGAGGGACGGCCCATGAGCCCCATTCTAATCATCCTGGCGGCGGTCGTCGCCATCGTCGGCTTTGTCATCCTGATCTACAACGGGCTGGTGATGAAGCGCCAGCGGGTCAACCAGGCCTTTGCGGACGTGGATGTGCAGCTGAAACAGCGCCAGAACCTGATCCCGAACCTCGTTGAAACCGTGAAGGGCTATGCCAAGCACGAGCAGGAGACGTTCCAGCAGGTGATCGCCGCGCGCAATGCGGCGCAGTCGGCCTCGACGCCTGCAGAAATGTCACAGGCCGAAGGCATGCTGACCGGCGCGCTGGGCAAGCTGTTCGCGCTCGCCGAGGCCTATCCGGACCTCAAAGCCAACCAGAACTTCATCCAGTTGCAGAACGAGCTGTCGACGATCGAGGACAAGTTGGCCGCAGCGCGGCGTTTCTACAACTCGGCTGTCCAAGACTACAACACGTCGCGCGAGCAGTTCCCCGGCTCGGTCATCGCGGGCATGTTCAACTTCGAGTCGCGTGAGTTCTTCGACGTTGGCGTGGAAGGCCGTGAGGCCCTGAGCACGCCGCCTGAAGTGAAGTTCTAGGCAGGCCTGTTTTGCTGTAGGCTGTCCTCGGCTGGTAACGGGAGGACACAAGATGAGACTTTCCTATATCGCTTCGGCATTGGTGCTGGGCGCGTGCGCGAGTTCGGGCGGCAGCTGGAGTGCGTCGAGCTGGGACGGCCTGGTGCCGCAGACAATTGGCACCCAGAACTATGCCTTCCTCGCCGCGCCGATGGCGGGGCAGGGCTTCAAGCTGAAATTCACGATTCGGACGGGTGGCGACTTTGGCGTGGCCAGCGCCGGGCCACCGTCGGATGCCGAGCTTGAGGAAGCGGCGATTGCGGCGGCACCGGACGGCTGCACATTCGTTTCGCTGGAGCGCACACCGGATGGCGGGGCGGAAGCCGCGTATGATTGCGACTGAGAGCGGTATTTAACGTTGTCCGCAGTCCCGGCGTGCGCCGGGACCTCAGGCAATTGAGGACTGATTCCCGCCGCAAGAGACCCCGGCTTTCGCCGGGGATACGGCGTTGAAAAAGCGTGCGAACCGTTCTTCGACTTTGCTCAGGATGAGCCTCTTGGTTAGGCCGAGCGCGCCTTGAACCAGGGCGTGATCCTTGCCAGCGCATCTTCGACTTCCGGTGTCGAGACGGCGAACGAGAACCGCATGTAGTTGTGACCATTGACCGGGTCGAAATCGACGCCGGGGGCGGTGGCGACGCCGGTGTCCTTGAGTAGCTGCATGCAGAAGCCGAGGCTGTCATCGGTGAAGCGCGAAATGTCGGCATAGATGTAGAAGGCGCCGTCTGGCGGCGCTATGCGTTCGAGGCCGAGGGCCGGGAGGGCGGCGAGCATCAGGTCGCGATTGAGCGTATAGGTCCGGACGTGACCTTCGAGTTCGTCACGGCAATCCATCGCGACGAGGCCGGCATGCTGCGATAGGGACGGCGCGGTGAGGAACATGTTGCCGATATAGGCGGCGGTCCGGCTGGCCATATTATCGGGCGAGACGATCCAGCCGAGGCGCCAGCCCGCCATGGAGAAGTATTTCGAGAAGGAGTTGATGACGAAAGCGTCGGCCGTGTGTTCGAGCACGGAGGCCGTGCTCGGGCCGTAGGAGAGGCCGTGATAGATCTCGTCGGAGATCATGCGGATGCCGCGCTCGGCGCAGACCGCGACGATGGCGGCCAGTTCGGCCTCGGGCAGGATGGTGCCGGTCGGGTTGGCAGGGCTGGCGATGATGAGCCCGGCCGGGGCCGGATCCAGCGCAGCGATCTGTGCCGCCGTGAGCTGGAACCGGGTCTCCTCGCCGCATGCGATTTCGAGCGGGACGAGGTTCAGCGCCCGAATCGTATTGCGATAGGCGACATAGCCGGGGCGGGCGAGCGCGATCTGATCGCCGGGCGCGAAAGCGGATGAGAGAGCGAGGACGAGCGCGGGCGACGCGCCGCACGTGATGGCGAGGCGGCGGGGCGTGACTTCGACGCCATAGGTGTCGCCATAATGCTGACAGATCCGGGCCTTGAGCGCCGGGCTTTCCCAATAGCCCATGGACTCCGTGTCGAGCACCTTGTGCGCCGTCTCGACGGCCCGTTTGGGCGCGCCGGTGGAGGGCTGGCCGAATTCCATATGGATGATCGAACGTCCGGCCGCCTGCAGCTCATGGGCGAGGCGGCTGACGGCGATGGCCTGGAAGGGGGAGACGTCGCCGCTCAATTGGCACCGAGGCTGGGCAGCCATGTGGCCAGGGCCGGGACAGCTGCGACGAGGATGATCATGGCAACCTGCAAGCCGATGAAGGGGACCGCGCCGCGCCAGATGTCCATCGTGTCGATCTCGTCTGGTGCCGCACCGCGCAGGTAGAACAGGGCGAAACCGAAGGGCGGCGTCAGGAAGCTGGTCTGGAGGTTCAGGGCCATCAGGATGGCGAGCCAGACCGGGTCGAAACCGAGGACGATCAGCGGTGGGGCGACGAGCGGGACGACGACGAAAACGATCTCGATGAAGTCGAGGAAGAAGCCGAGCACGAACATGACAAGCATGGTCATCGCGAGCGCGCCCCATTTGCCGCCGGGCGCCTGGTGGAGGATGGCGGCGACCATTTCATCTCCGCCATAGCCGCGGAACACCAAGCTGAACAGCGAGGCGCCGATCAGGATGAGGAAGACCATGCTGGTAATGTGCGTGGCGCTGGTGAGCGCGGGCAGTAGCTGGCGCATCTTGCGAAGGACGAGCAGGCCGGCAGCGAGGCCCGCGAAGAAGACGAGGCTGGCGAACAGGGTGAGGGCAATGCCAACGCAATTGCCGGCGCTGATCGTCTCGACCCCGGCGCGCAGGTCCATCGTGTTGCGCAGGAGGAGGATGGCGCCGATGCTGATCAGGCCGGCGAGGATGAGCGGCGAAAGGCGGCTTTTGGCCTCTTCGGCGAGGCGCAGGCCAGCAAGCAGGACCGCGCCCGCCGCGCCGATGGCGGCGGCTTCCGTGGGTGGGGCGACGCCGCCGAGGATTGCGCCGAGCACCGCGATGATCAACAGCAGCGGCGCGCCAAGGCCGAACGCGACCTCCTTGAATGTGAGCGGTGCCGTATCCTCGGAGACAGTGACAGGCGGGCACGCCTCGGGCCGGAAGAAGGCGACAGCTGCGATGTAGAGGAGATAGAAGACGACGAGCAGCACGCCGGGGATCAGTGCGCCGGCGAAGAGGTCTCCAACCGAGACGACGCCGGAGCCTGCGCCCTTGAGGCTGGCCTGGCTGGCGGCGTTGGAGACGGCATCGGCGAGCAGGATGAGCACGATGGAAGGCGGGATGATCTGGCCGAGTGTGCCTGAGGCGGCGATCGTGCCGGTGGCGAGCCTGGGGTCATAGCCCTGACGCAGCATGGTGGGCAGGGCGATCAGAGTCATGGTGATGACGGTGGCGCCAACGATGCCGGTGGAGGCAGCGAGCAGGGCGCCGACGAGGATGACGGCATAGCCGAGGCCGCCGCGCACGCGGGCCAGCAGGCGGCTGGCAATGTGGAGCAGGTCCTCAGCGACGCGGGAGCGTTCAAGGATGACGCCCATCAGCACGAACAGGGGCACGGCGACCAGGGTCTGGCTCTGCATGATCGCGCCGCCCTGGATTCGACTGGGAAAGGCGATCAGGAAGGAGGCCGAGAAGGTGCCGGTGGCGATGCCGATCAGGGCGAACAGGAGCGCCACGCCGCCAAGCGTCAGGGCGACCGAATAGCCAGCCAGCAGGCTGAGGATCGCGCAGGCGAACATGGCGACGGCGAGGATGATCTCAAATTCCATCATGGCCTCCGGCTTCGCCCTCAATCGGCGCGTCAGCTGGGGGCAGCCCGCCGGTCAGGCGCAGCGCGGCCTTCAATGCGACAGAGAGACCGGCGCCCATCAGCAGGACTGCGAAGACTGGCACCAGTGTCTTGAACAGGAAGAGGATCGGCAGGCCGTCGGACTCGCGTGAGCCTTCGAGCAGGCTCCACGAGCGGCTGAGGCCCTGCTCACCGGTGGTGATCAGGCGGAAGCAGATCGGGAAGAGGAACAGGTAGGTGCCGACGAGTTCAACCCAGTTGCGGCCCGTTTCGCCGAAGCGGGGGCGCAGGATGTCGACGCGGACATGGGCGTCATCGCGCAGGGCGGCCGCCGAACCCAGCATGAACATGGCGGCGAAGGCATAGATGACGATCTCGCTGAGCCAGGTGAAGGACAGACCGAAGGCATAGCGCAGGATCACGACGGCGAGCTGGGACACGACGAGCAGGAGTGCGCTGAAGATCGCCGCGTTGAGGGCGCCGCCGGACAGCGCGTCGAGCATCCGGATCATGCGGCGCGCGAGACCGTCGAGCAGGCCCGGAACGGCGAGCGCGACCAGGGGTACGAGGAAGAAGGGCAGGCACAGGATTCCGACGACCTTCAGCCAGGCGCCGATCAGCAGGAAAACACCGGGATCAATCATTTGCCCCGCCAGACTATTTGCCGAGTTCGCGGGCGGGATAATAGGCGCCGTCAGACACCTTGGCCCAGCCACGCATGAGCTTCAGGCTTGTTTCGAAACTCTCATAGATGCGCTTCTCGATGCCGTCCCTGCCGCTGGCGGCGCGCACGTCATAGGCGGCTTCGGACATGGCCTTTACCACTTCCGGCGGGAAGGACCGCAGCTTGGTGCCGTGTTCACGCTGCAGAATGTCGAGATAGACCGAGTTCTGGTAGGTAAATTCGCCGAGCGAGGTATGGTTTGTCGACTCGCAGGCCGCCTTGATGATCGCCTGCTCACCGGGGGTGAGACCTTCCCAAACCTTGAGGTTCATGCCGACGGCGAGGCTGGCGCCTGGTTCATGGAAGCCCGGACCATAATAATAAGGCGCCTCGCGATGGAAGCCGAGCGAGTAGTCGTTCCAAGGACCGACCCACTCGGTCGCGTCGATGGAGCCTGTCTGCAGGGCCTGGTAGATCTCGCCGCCCGACAGGGAGATGGCAGAGCCCCCAAGCGCGCGCAGCACGTCGCCGCCTTGCCCCGGAATCCGCATCTTGAGACCGACAAGGTCGTCGAGGCTGTTGATTTCCTTGCGGAACCAGCCGCCCATCTGGTGGCCGGTATTGGCACCCTGAATGGCTTTGACGCCGAACTGGCCGGACAGCTCATCCCAGAGTTCCTGCCCGCCGCCGAAATCGATCCAGCCCATGATTTCCTGCGCGGTCATGCCGAACGGCACGGCGGTGAAGAACGGGAAGGCGCTGGACTTGGCGGTCCAGTAATATTCGGCACCGTGATACATGTCGGCCGATCCGTTGGCGACGGCGTCGAAGCTCTCGAACGCTGGCACGAGTTCGCCAGCGGCGAAGACCTTGATCTCCATCAGCCCGTCGGACATGGCGTAGACGCGTTCGGACACGCGTTCGGCGGCGCGCCCCAGGCCCGGCAGGCCCTTCGGCCATGTGGTGACCATGTTGAACTTGCGGCGGCTGCGATTGATCTTCGCCGGAGCGAGGATCTTTGCGTCTTCCGGATTGGCGAACGCGGCGGCGGCCCCGGCAACACCGAGAAGGCCCGCGCTGACGATATTGCGTCGGTTGATCATGACAAAACCTCCCCAGCGACTCGCCCTGTAATGATGCCAGGGTCTATTCGTCGTCTCTTAGCGTCCGCCACTGGTCGCCGTCCAGCACTTCGAGAGGCTTGTAGCGGCGTTTATAGTCCATCTTCGGGCTGCCCTTGACCCAGTAGCCGAGATAGACGTGCGGCAGGCCCATGTCTTGGGCATGACGAATATGGTCGAGGATCATGTAATGGCCGAGGCCGCGTGATTCCTGTTCCGGGTCGAAGAATGTGTAGACCATCGAGAAGCCGTCACGCAGGACGTCCGTGATCGACACGGCCAATAGCGGCGCGTCTTCTGAGTCGCCGTCGCGATATTCGAAGATCAGGCTCTGGACCGGGCTGCCGCCCACCATCGTCATATAGTCGCGATAAGTCATCTCGGACATGCCACCCTTGTCGTGGCGTGTCTGGACGTAGGTCTTGAGCAGGCGGAACTGTTCGCGCGTCGCTGCCGCCTCGACCGGGGTGCGGACCAGCGTGGCATTGCGGGCCAGCGTGCGGCGGTCATTGCGCGACTGGACGAATTCGCGGGTCGGCACGCGTACGCTGCGGCAGGCATTGCAACGCGGACATGCGGGCCGGTAAGCGATGGTCTGGCTGCGGCGGAAGCCTGCCTGGCTGAGCGAATTGTGGATGGAATCGGCGTCCGAGACGGCCAGGCTGGTGAATGCCTTTCGCTCGCGCATTCCCGGCAGGTACGGGCAGGGGCTGGGGTTCGTGACGTAAAAACGTAGCGACCGTTCGAGCCCTGCAGGCAGAATCTGGGAATCCGTAAACTTCATAAGCCGTAACGATACACTTACAGATCAAACCGCCAAGAGGCGAAGACGGTAAAGACACACCAAAGGACTAAAACGAGCGGGGCGCCAAATTTCATGAAATCGCCGAATTTATAGTGTCCGGGGCCCATCACCAGCATGTTGGTCTGATAGGCGAAGGGTGTCGCGAAGCTACAATTGGCGCCGTAAATCACTGCGAGGAGGAAGGGCAGCGGGTCATGTACGCCGAGTTCGGCCGCCGCCGACAGGGCGATGGGCGAGAACAGGATAGCGGTCGCGGCATTGGTCAGCAGGTTGGTCAGGATGGCGACGCAGAGAAAGATCGCAGACAGGACAGCCAGCGTGCCGTAGGGCGCGGCATAGTTGACGACGGTGTGCGCAATTGCGGCTGCAGCCCCGGTCTTTTCAAGTGCCATGCCCATGGCCAGGGCCGCGCCGATGACAAGAAAGATGCGCAAGTCGAGCGACCGGCTGGCCTGGCGGGTGTTGACGCAGCCAACCACGAGCATGGATACGGCGGCCAGGACCGAGGCGTGAAGGATGGACAGGACGCCGGTGGCGGCGAGGCCGACCATGGCGAGGGCAATCACCCGCGACGCGACGGCCCGCGTGGTGAGCGGGATCTCGGTCTGGGACCATTCCAGCAGGATGATGTCGCGGCTGGCGCGCAGGTCGACAAAGGCGTCGACCGGGCCGCACAGGAGCAGCGTGTCGCCGGATTCAAGGCGGATCTCGCCGAGCTTGGTGCGGATCATCCGGCTGCGGCGCTGGATGCCGAGGGTGACAGCGCGGGTAAGCCGGCGAAAACCGAGCATCTCGACCGTGCGGCCGACCATGCGCGAGCCGGGCGCGATGACCGCCTCGGTGAGGGCGAGGGCGCCGGGACGGCTGTTCTCTTCAAGGTCGCCGCCGGCGGACTCCCAGACTTGCTGGAGGAAATCCGGCTGGCGGGCGAGGACGTTCTGCAGGGCGGCGCGTGTCGCCGCAACAATGACGAGGTCACCGGGCTGGAGGGTGATATCCTCATAGGGTGGCAGGAAGGCGCGTTCGCCGCGCTGGATCATGCGGACGGTCATGTCGGGCAGGTCAGCGAACATGCCGGCGACCGGCTTCTTGCCCTTCAGGAAGTGGCCGAACGTGACTTCTATCTGGGCGACGAACTGCTTGCCGGAGGGTTGCGACAGCTCATCGCTGAGGCCGCGGCGGTTGGGCAGCAGGAATTTCGAGAAAAGCGCGAGGTAGACGAAGCCGGCTCCGGCAAGGATCAGCCCCATCGGAGTCTGGTCGAAGAAGCCAAGCGTGCGGCCGTCGATCCGCTCGAACGCCTCGGCGGCAAGCAGGTTGGTCGAGGTGCCGATCAGCGTGGTCATGCCGGCAAAGATGGAGGCGAAGCTGAGCGGCATCATCAGCTTGGACTGCGAGGCATTCATGCGTTTGGCGATGGCGCTCATGACCGGCAGGAACATGATGACGATGGGCGTATTGTTGACGAAGGCGCTGGTGACGAATACCGCGAAAAAGGCCAGCACAAGCGTTGTGACCGGGCGCTTCTCATAGCCGCCGACGAGTACCTTGGTTGGCCCTTCGAGGGCGCCGGTCTGGAACAGGCCCTGTCCGACGACAAGCAGTGCCATGATTGTGATCAGGGCCGGATTGCCGAAACCGGACAGGAGTTCGGCTGCGCTGATCGGCGTGCCGTCGGTGCCATAGGCACCAGGTATGGTGAACAGCAGGAGCAAGGCTGCAATGACGCCGATAGAGACAAGCTCCATCGGCCAGCGGTCCGACATGTAGAAACCAATTGCAGCAAGAACAACCGCGAGGCTTGCCCACATGGGCCAGTGGGCCAGGAAATCAGCGATCATCTAGGCTCCGGTGCATCAGCGCGTCCTGATCCCTCTACAGGTTATCAGTCGTGTGTGTGAACCAATATGCTGACCCGCCGGTTGGCTGACAAGTGCGGCTGGCCCGCATCGAGGGGACGCGTGTCGGCCAGACCGGTGACCGCGTGGATGCGAACCGGCTCCAGACCGGCCGCGATCAGGGCGCGGCGAGCCTCGTTGGCCCGGTCAGACGAGAGTTCCCAGTTGGAATAGGTGGTGCCGGTTGCACTGAAGGCGTCGGTATGGCCTTCGATCGAAACAGGTTCGGAAAACTGCGCCAGAACGCGGCCAGCCGTTTCGGCGAGGGCGATACCCTCTTCCGTGAAGGCGCCGCTGCCCGAATCAAACAGCGGGTGGCGCGCCGAATCGACAAGATCGATGCGCACGCCATCGGCTTCCCGGGCGAGAACGACGCTGTCGCCGGCCTCGATCAGGCCTGATTGCTGGCTGAGAGCGGTAAACAGGCGTCCGGCAGCCGAATCAGGCTGGACGGCAGAGGCTTGTGCGGTGGGGCTGGCATTGCTGTTGAAATAGCTGGCGATCTCGTCGCGGCCCTCGGGAGAGATGCCGCTGAGTATCCACATCAACAGGAAAAATGCCATGAGCGCGGTGAGGAAGTCGGCATAGGCCATCTTCCAGGTGCCCGCTTTGCGGGCGGGCGCGGCGGGCATTCTGCCCGCATATCGCCGAGAGTGAGTGGCAGTTGCCATGCGCTCGAAGTCCGATCCTTCTGATCTGATACGCCAGTCATAGCAGGCTATGGTGAAGGCCACGTCGAAGCGAAGGGTAGGATTTCGATGAAATTTGATCTACTTCGCGAAGGCATAGCAGGAGAAACGCAGATGGCACGGACGGCATTCCTTGGACTTGGCGTGATGGGATTTCACATGGCGGGGCACCTGGCCCGGGCCGGTCACCAGGTCAGCGTGTGGAACCGGACGGCGGCCAAGACCAAGGCCTGGGAGAAGAAGCACAAGGGCGAGGTGGCCAAGGACCCGGCGACGGCGGCCTTCGGCGCGGAATTCGTTTTCCTCTGCCTCGGCGACGACCCGGACGTGCGGATCGTGTTCGATGCGCTGGAACCCAGCCTTGGCGCGGGCATGATCGTGGTCGATCACACGACAGCGTCTGCGGGTCTGGCGCGGGAACTTTACGAGCGGTGCAAGGCCAAGGGCGCACACTTCATCGACGCGCCGATCTCGGGCGGCGAGGCCGGGGCGGTGAATGGCAAGCTGACGATCATGTGCGGCGGCGAGCAAGCGGCGTTCGATGCGGCCGAGTCGGTGATGGCGGCCTTCGGCAAGAAGATGACGCTGATCGGGGAGAGCGGCGCGGGCCAGCTGGCGAAATCGGTCAACCAGATATGCATTGCCGGTATCGTGCAGGGCCTCGCCGAAGGGCTGCACTTTGCCGAGAAGGCGGGACTCGATGCGGCCAAGGTGATCGAGGCGATCAGCGGCGGCGCGGCGCAGAGCTGGCAGATGGAGAACCGCTGGGAGACGATGGTCGCGGGACATTTCGAGCATGGCTTTGCCGTCGACTGGATGCGCAAGGATTTGCGAATCACGCTGGAAGCCGCGCGCGAGAATGGTGCGAGCCTGCCGATGACGGCAACGGTCGACCAGTATTATGCCGACGTCCAGGCCATGGGCGGGGCGCGCTGGGATACGAGCAGCCTGATCGCCCGCCTGAAGCGGGACACCTGAGGCCGTGCGACGCCTCGATATCCACCTGAGCAAGGACGAAGCCTGCGAGACCGTGATCCGGGCGATCAAGGCGGCAGAGCCGATCGACTATGTCGTGATCGAAACCGAACAGCAGGACCGTTGCCTGATCTCGGTCTTCATACGCGAGGGCACGGGCCAGTCCCTGATGGACAACCTGCAGGCGGCGCTGGAAGGGCGGGCGGACTGGCGCATCACGGTACTGCCAATCGAGGCGACAGCGCCGAAATTGGAGGAGCCGGAGGGCGACAAGGCCGCAAAGGCCGAGCAGGCGACGCGGGAAGAAATCTTCTCGGATATTACCGCCGGCGCGCGGCTGGATCGGGATTTTCTCATTATGGTCGTGCTGTCGACGATCGTGGCGGCTATCGGCCTGAACTCGGATGGAATCGCGGCAGTTATCGGCGCGATGGTGATCGCGCCGCTGCTGGGGCCGATTCTCGGTTTCTCGATGGGCGCCGCATTGGGCGATTTCGACCTGCTGAAACGGGGCGGGATCTCGCTGGGCGTGGGCGTCGGGACGGCGCTGGCTTCGGCGTTCCTGATTTCCTTCTTCCTCCCACTCAACCTGGAAAGCCATGAGCTGATGTCGCGGGCCGAGGTGCGCCTCGACAGCCTCGCCCTCGCCATGGCGGCGGGCGGCGCGGCGGCGCTGTCGCTGACGCGCGGCAAGGGCGAAGCGCTGGTCGGCGTGATGGTGGCGGCGGCGCTGCTGCCGCCGGCGGCGGCGCTCGGCCTGTTCGCGGGCGGCGGGGAATTCGCACTGGCGATGCGGTCGGCCCTGCTGCTCGCGCTGAACGTGGCGAGTCTGATCCTGTCGGCGCTGATCGTGTTCCGGCTGTGCAAAATCCGGCCGCGCAAGTGGATCGAGCAGAAGAATGCGACGCGGGCAGTTTGGCTGAATGCGGGACTTTCGGCGTTTTTTCTGGTCTTGGCGGTGATGCTGATCCTGCTGCTGGATCTCGGCGCAAAGGTCCAGATTGGCTAAGTGCAGGATATTTTGGACTTTTTGGGCCTGTAGCGATAAGGTGACACCAACTTCCACCTATAAGGACCGTTTCAACGCCCATGAATGTTGTTTTACCAATTTCTGCTGCCCCGAAAACCCGTGTCGAACGCTATATCTCCACTCTGGATGACAAGCAGCGCAAGGCCGAATCTGAAACGTTGCTGGCCCTGTTCGCCCGCGTGACGGACTTGCCGGCTGCGATATGGGGAACCCACAAGGTCGGCTATGGCCGCTATGCCTACACGATGGATAGCGGACGCAGCAGCGAGTTCATGATCGCCGGCTTCGAGCCCGCGAAGAAGCATATCATCGTCTACCTGTCGCCGGATTTCGAGGATTTCACCGCGCCACTGGAAACCCTTGGCAAGCACGACAAGGGCAAGTCGTGCATCTTCATCAAGGCGCTGAAAGACGTTAACCTCGAGTCGCTGGAAGAGCTGGTCCGCCTCGGGATGGCCTCGACCGAGAAGAATTTCAAGACAAGCGAAAGCTGACGCGACGGACGATTCATGGCTGCGGCGGACAATAAGACAAAACCCGCGATTGTTTCGCCGCATGCCTTTATCTCCGCACTGGATGACGGTCGCCGCAAGCGGGAGGCCGAACGCCTGCTGCCCTGGTTCGAGACCGTCACCGGCCTGAAGGGGCGTATGTGGGGGCCGTCCATGATCGGTTTTGGCCGGTATCACTACAAATACGATAGCGGGCGTGAGGGCGACTTCATGATGACCGGTTTTGCCCCGCGCAAGGCGGCGATGACGCTCTACATCATGCCGGGCTACCGCGACATGAGCGAGACGCTCGCCCGGCTCGGTCCGCACAGGATCGGCAAGAGCTGTCTCTACATCAACCGCCTGGAGTCCGTGGACATGGACGTGCTGGCGGAGATCGTGACGGACGGCGTGGCCTACATGCGCGCGAATTACGAGACATGGGATGCCTGAGGCGGTCGCGGCATTCACGCACCGCCTGGCCACGGCGGCGGACATCCCGGAAATTGTCGCCCTGATGCGGGCGTCGATTGCCGAGAACATGAAGGCCTTCCTGTCAGCCGACGAGATTGTCGCGGCGCAAGAGACGATGGGGCTCGACCAGTCGTTGATCCGTGACGGCACCTATTTCGTGATCAAGACCTTACAAGGCGGCGAGACCGTGATGGTGGCGTGCGGCGGCTGGGGCAAGCGGCGGACGCTGTATGGCGGTGACCAGACGGCGGGGCGTGATGACTCGCTGGCCGATCCGGCCGTCCATGCCGCCCGCATCAGGGCGATGTACACGCATCCGGACTGGACGCGCCAGGGCATTGGCTCATTGCTGCTGGACCTGGGAGAGGCGGCGGCGCGGGACGCAGGCTTTCGCACGATCGAACTGGGCTCGACGATTGCGGGCGAGGCGCTGTACCTGGCGCGCGGCTATGAGCCGTTCCATCGCGACGAACAGGTGGCGGCGAACGGGCAGGTGAAAACCGTGATCCACATGCGCAAGGCGCTCTAGTTGCGTCTCACGGTTCCAGAGAGCCGGTGATCGAGGCGCGCTGGGAGAGTTCCATCCAGTTGCCGCAGCCATCGCGCACGAAGGAGATGCGGGCCGTCTTGCCGAGTGTGGCGGGCGCCCGTCCTTCGGTGCCGCCAGCGGCGAGGACCTGCGCATGGACGCGATCGACCTTGTCGACCTGGAGCGTCGTGTAGCGATAGCCGATCCGGGCCATGTCGGCGCTTTCGGTGCGCGCGGCAAGGGCGGGGTCGATGTGCCCGAGGATGAGGCTGCGTCCGCAAGCGACGGCGCAGGGATGCGTGTCGGCGACCGGCAGGCCAAGCGCGTCATGGTAGAAGGCGAGGAAGGCCTGGCGGCTGGGTGTGGCGACTTCGATGGCCCATTGGGTGATGCCGTCATGGCCGGGCGGTACGAGCCCGACGCGGTTGCCATCCGGATCGGTCAGTTCGGTTGGTGCGGTGATGCTGTCGCGGGCGATGATGAGACGCAGGTAGCCACCGTCTGTGCGGGGCGGCAGCGGGTCGCGCGAATGGTTCAGCTTGAATACGCTGCCCTGATGGTCGTGGCGATGCTGGCGCAGGCCGCCGCCGAGCGGCAGCATATGGTCAAAGGGCAGTCCGACATCCTGCTGCCAGAAGGCGAGCATCTCATCGAGACGGTTCGTGAACACGCCGACATCGAGACACTCCTTGGCGAGCCAGGCGGGTGACGTGTCGGTCATGACCCTATTCGGCCGCGACCAGGCTGAACTCTTCTTTCCAGCTGGCCATGACATCGCGATTGTCATGGTCCCAGGGATGGAAGCCGGGTTTGAACCAGGACAGCCAGATGGCCCAGCCTGAACCGAACAGGGCAGGCTTCTTCCAGAGGAACGTCTTCACGGCACGCCGGGCCGCGTCCGGTTCGTAACCATCGGCGACCAGCAGTTTGGATGCGTATTCGGCGATATTCTGCGTGAACTGCTGGGTAATGAGCAGCATGGACAGGCTGCGCCGGAAATAGCGTTTGAGCGGTGACCAGCCTTTGGTGGCTTCCATGAAGACATCATAGGCGACGGCCTTGTGCTCGGTCTCTTCCATGGCGTGCCAGCGCCACAGGCGCTCGAGCGAGGGTTCGGTCTTGCTGAAGAGCGGGGATCCATCGACGTCGAGGTCGACCATCAGGTCGGCCATCATCGAGGTGAAATGCTCAAGGCAGATCGTGGCGATCAGCATACGCATCGGGCCGCCGGAGCGTCCGAAGGCGATCTTTTCCGCGATGGCCGCTTCGATTTCCGCGACCGGGTATTTCTCGCGATCAATCATGTTGTTCAGCAGGTGATGCTCGCGCGAATGGATGGCCTCCTGCGCGATGAAGTCCTTCACATCCTGCGCCAGTTTCCCGTCGACCTTGCCGCGATAGGCCTTCACAGCGTCCATGAACAGGCGTTCGCCGCCCGGGAAGGTCAGCGACATGGCGTTGAAAATGGCGGTGGCGACGGGGTTGCCGTCCAGCCAGTGGCCCTCGCGCGCACTGTCCATGTCGAAATGGAAGTCGCGGGGCAGGATCGTTACATCTTCGGGTGTGCGCTTGTTCGTCATTGTGCTTAGTGCCTCAAGAAACTGAAATGCGGACTGGCTTCATGGTCAAAACTAACGTTACTGACAAAAATGTCAATAAATAATAAACCTGCCCCTCGTGTGCGCCGTTCTCCGGAAGCGTCGCGCAGCAATATCCTGTCGGCGGCGGAATCCCTGCTCGTGGCGCAGGGCCCGCAATCCCTGCGACTGGCCGATGTCGCCAAGGCGGCGGGCGTGGCCAATGCCACGGTGCTGCACCATTTCGGGTCGATTGACGCGGTCCAGAAAGCGCTGATGGAGCGCATGATCGCAGACCTGGTCGAGAGTATCATGGCGGTGGATGTGCCGCTGGACGATCCGGCGGCGGCGCGTGAAGTGGCGCTTCGGACGCTGTTTGACGCGTTCGAGACTCGCGGCGCGGCGCGGCTGGCGGCCTGGCTGGAACTGACCGACGAGACCAGCCGCCTGACCCTGGTGCGCGAAGCCGTACAGGAAGTGGCGCAGAAGAAGATGGCCAATGCCAACCTGCCGGCAGAGCTGGTCGAGGACCTGATCCTGCTGAGCGTGACGCTGGCCGTCGGTGTCGGCCTGTTCGGGCCAACGCTGGGCCGGCTGATCGGCAAGCCGCCGGAGCGGGCACGTGAGCTGACGCTCCAGATGCTGCTGGCGAACCTTGAACGCTTGTCGCTTGTCTTATGACTTTTCGTGCCGATTGGGAGATATTGGCACCGCCGCCGGGAGTGACCGCTCCCGGACGGCGGCGAGGGTCGGATCGTCATGATGCAGGAGGTTTTACGCTCCGAGCTAGAGTTT
>Ga0163216_100253_pt1 | contig 118021 bp, 113 predicted proteins | sample SynspAceP_FD_167610 | JGI IMG/M metagenome (GOLD analysis project Ga0163216, IMG submission 167610) | Saline lake microbial communities from Ace Lake in Antarctica - Synechococcus sp. Ace-P (Illumina Assembly) | ecosystem: Environmental > Aquatic > Non-marine Saline and Alkaline > Saline ... | reverse complement strand
GGCCATTTTTGCCAAAAGATCAGATTAAAAATCAGCCTTGGATTCAAGCGTATGAAAATCGCAACGTAGACATCGGTTTGCAATGTGGTTTGCCGGGTAAAGCTCAGATTGGTAAGGGCATGTGGGCCATGCCAGATGAAATGGCGGCGATGATGGAAGCAAAAGTTGCGCATCCAAAAGCAGGCGCCAACACGGCTTGGGTGCCTTCACCTACCGCGGCGACACTGCATGCGTTGCATTATCACCAAATAAATGTGTTTGACGTGCAGGAGCGAATTAAATCACGGCCTAAAGCGAATCTAACGGATTTACTGAGTATACCGATAATTTCTCACAATCTGACCTTGTCGAGTGAAGTGATAGAACGTGAGGTTGAAAACAACGTTCAAGGCTTGTTGGGCTATGTAGTGCGCTGGGTAGAAGCAGGCGTTGGTTGCTCCAAAGTGCCAGACATCAATAACGTAGGCTTGATGGAAGACCGCGCCACCTTACGTATTTCCAGCCAACATTTGGCTAATTGGCTGCTGCATGGCATTTGCGATAAAGAACAGATAGATAAAGTGATGCAGCGAATGGCAGTTGTTGTTGATGAGCAAAACAAAAACACCGAAGGCTATCGCCCGATGATATCGCAGGAATCAAAGAATACCGGGTCATCAAGCCTCGCGTTCAAAGCAGCACAAGACTTGATTTACAAAGGTGTTATTCAGCCTAACGGCTACACCGAGCCGTTGCTTCATGCTTATCGCGTGCAGATGAAAGAAACGAGTTAAGCGAGCGAATTGAAAGAGTTTAAACATTAGAGCGTTACAAATTGATTAATTTAGACAACCTAAAGAGTGAGAAATGCTATGCAAACTTATAACAATAAAACCCAGCAAGCGAGCAATACCATCAATCAACAAGGCCCAACGTGGGCGGCAATGAATCCTGAGTTTGTGGCTAGAATGCAATTACAAAACCGCTTTAATACGGGTTTAGACATTGCTAAATACACCGCCAAAATTATGCGCGAAGACATGGCTAGTTACGACAAAGACCCAGCAAATTACACGCAGTCATTGGGTTGCTGGCATGGTTTTATCGGCCAACAGAAAATGATTTCTATTAAGAAGCATTTTGGGACTACTCGCAGCCGTTATTTGTACTTGTCAGGCTGGATGGTCGCAGCGATGCGCTCTGAATTTGGCCCTTTGCCGGACCAGTCAATGCATGAAAAAACCTCAGTTCCAGCCTTGATTGAAGAATTATATACCTTCTTGAAGCAGGCCGATGCTCGTGAACTACAACATCTATTCAAAGAAATGGACGAAGCAAGAGAAGCAGGTGATCAAGTTCGCGAGCAAGCAGCGCAGAATAAAATAGATAACTTTGAAACTCATGTTGTGCCGATTATCGCAGACATTGACGCTGGATTTGGTAATGAAGAAGCGACGTATTTGTTGGCTAAGAAAATGATTGAAGCGGGCGCGTGCTGTATTCAGATTGAAAACCAAGTGTCGGACGCGAAACAATGCGGACATCAAGATGGCAAAGTAACCGTGCCTCATGAAGACTTTCTAGCAAAAATTAACGCGGTTCGTTACGCCTTTTTAGAATTGGGTGTAGACGATGGTGTCATCGTTGCGCGTACTGATTCTTTGGGTGCGGGTTTAACGCAGAAAATTCCAGTATCGCAAAGCGCGGGTGATTTGGCAGAGCAATACAATGCTTTTATCGATGGCGAAGAAGTGACGTCGTTAGAGCAAATGAAATCCGGCGATATGGCGATCAAACTGGGTGATCGATTGATCAAGCCAGCTCGTTTGGCGAATGGTTTGGTTCGTTTTAAACCAAATACCGGTGAAGACCGAGTGGTATTGGACTGCATTAACTCGTTGCAAAACGGCGCAGACTTACTGTGGATCGAAACGGAAAAGCCACACATAGGTCAGATCGCTTCTATAGTGAATCGTATTCGTGATGTGATGCCAAATGCCAAATTGGTTTATAACAACAGTCCATCATTTAACTGGACGCTTAACTTCCGTCAGCAAGTGTTTGATGCATGGTTAGCAGAAGGAAAAGACGTTGCTGAGTACCAGCGTGAAAAGCTGATGTCACAAGACTATGACGCTACGCCATTGGCGGCCGAAGCTGATGAGCGCATTCGTTGTTTCCAAAAAGACGCCGCGGCGCAAGCGGGTATCTTTCATCATTTGATTACCTTACCGACTTACCATACTGCGGCATTGTCTACGGATAACTTAGCGAAAGATTACTTTGGTGAAATGGGAATGTTGGGTTACGTGAAAGAAGTTCAGCGTAAAGAAATTCGTCAAGGCTTAGCCTGTGTGAAGCATCAAGATATGTCTGGGTCAAACATGGGGGATGATCACAAAGAGTATTTTTCTGGAGCACAAGCGCTTAAAGCGTCAGGCAAAGACAATACAATGAATCAATTTGCGGTCTGATTAAGCGAAGAATAATCTGATTGTATTGATATCAAAGGTCAGCAGTCTTCCCCCTGCTGGCCTTTTTTATTGTGTTCTTAAAAAAGCGATAAAAATATTTTCAGGAAGCGCTTCTACGTTGATTATTTTAAGGCATAAAAATTTGCTTTTGTATCTCCGTTTCTTGTAGCCTATTCCGCCAATACAGCAAGAATGCTGGTTATCAAATATTAAGGAGTAATGGATTATGCCAAGTGGAGTCAAAGTTGGTGATGTCGGAACGGATCATGATGGATTTCCACCAACACCAGTGACTGCAGGGTCACCTGATGTGAATTACGATGGATCACCTGCCGCTCGTGTAGGAGACCCATTAGAACCTCACGATAAACCAAAACACCCACCTCATCCAAGAGCCATCGCAGCGGGCTCTTCTTCTGTGTTTATTAATGGCAAGCCAGCGGCTTTGACAGGGGGAGCTATTGATTGCGGTGGCGTGACGCAAGGTACAGCTTCGGTCAATATCGGAAGCTAATCTAATGCCGTTTCTCTTTTTATATTTCCTTTTATTAGTATTGCCTACCGAGCGGATTATTGCTCGCTGGGCAACTTTCCGCTCGATCTCAGGCGGATTGTTGCTCGCTGATAGATTTCTTATTTTCTAACTAATTGAAATCATTGGTATTTTGTAGTTGGCACTCTTGTTGCTATTACCTTGGTTGTGTTTTATGAAAAACATCATCCATTTACAATGCGACGAATAAGGAATGTTACTATGCCAACACCATGTTATATCTCTCTCGAAGGAGAATCTCAGGGTTTGATCACCGCAGGCGCGATGTCGGTCGACTCTATCGGAGATGTGGGCTTGGAAGGCCACGATGATGAGATGCTTGTACAGCAATTTGATCACGTTGTTACCGTACCTACGAACCCTCAGTCAGGTAACCCATCAGGCCAGCGTGTTCATAAACCGTTTGTTTTCACGGTGGCACTGAACAAAGCCGTTCCTCTTCTGTACAACGCTTTATCTTCTGGTGAGAAGTTGTCCAAAGTGGAACTAAAATGGTACCGCACCTCGTCAGAAGGCAAGCAAGAAAACTTCTTCGTGACGGCACTGGAAGGCGCGGTGATTGTTGACATCAAATGTGAAATGCCCCATTGCCAAGATCCGGCAAACGGCAACTTCACACAAAACATTGCGGTGTCACTTGCGTACCGTAAAATCACGTGGGACCACGTCAGCTCTGGCACGTCGGGTTCGGACGATTGGAGTAAACCCATCGAAGCGTAAGCGTCGAGGGTATCGGCTCTGATTGACAAAAACCGCCTGTGTTCACAGGCGGTTTTTGTGTGTGTTAATATACCTTCGTGTTTACGGAGAAAACAGAACACCCAGTCATCACAAAGGAAGGTAGTATGACGACATTGACGTTTACATTGGTCCTCGACGGAATCGAAGAAGACACCTTGGTTGTACGAGAGTACCAAGGGCATGAATCTTTATCGGACACCCTTCTACAAGACGGCGCTCCCTGTTATGGTTTTCGGTATCAACTGACGCTCGCCAGTCGACGCTCAGACCTCAGTGCCGATCACATTGTCGATAAGCATGCCGAATTGCGTATTGTTCGTAATGGTCTGTTAGTACAGCGAGTGCATGGCATTGTCCGTCACTTTGAAAAAGGCGACACAGGTCACCACCATACTTACTATGCCTTAAGCCTTGTTCCTGCCCTTGAACGTCTTGCTTTGCGCCACAACAGTCGCATTTTCCAAAAGAAAAGCGCGGAAGAAATCATCGTCCAACTGCTCGAAGAAATGGGCATCACCGATTACCTTTTCACCCTACAGCGCCCACCACAGCAACGTGAATTTTGTGTGCAATACCGTGAAACGGATTTACATTTTTTACACCGCTTAGCCTCTGAAGAAGGTTGGGTCTATTACTTCACCAATGAAACCATGGCACAGTCCGAAGAAGGTACCTACCTCAAGGGAAAACATACCCTTAACGTCGTCGACAAAAGCCAGTCCATGCCCCTGCATAATCGCACCATTCCCTACAACGTGTTGTCCGGTGGCGTAGACAATACCCCTTATATCTCCACCTTGACTGAACACACCCAATCCTTTCCAAGCCAAAGTGTGCTCAAGGATTACAGCTTTAAAAAGCCCGATTACCGCTTCTTGCATCAACAAGAAGGCCACGACATGGATTACCAGCATCAAGCGTATGAACACTTTGATTCGCCAGGGCGGTTCAAAGACGACGAAACAGGCAAAGCCTTTGCGCGCATACGATTGGAATATCTACGTCGAACCGCTCACACCGTCGTCGGTAAAAGCAACGACGCTGTGATTCAGGCGGGGACGAGAATCACCGTCACCGATCACATCGACGATAAAATGAACCAAGTGTGGGTGCCAGTGCAAGTGACCCATCAAGGCAATCAGCCTCAAGCGCTTGAAGAAGAAGGTCACACCGGCGCAACGACCTACCACAACACCTTTACCCTGATTCCCACAGCCACCAACTGGCAGGCCACCCCACAGCCCAAACCCAACGTGGATGGCCCAATGATGGCCACCGTAGTCGGCCCCCAAGACGAAGAAATCTACTGCGACGACCATGGACGAGTCAAAATCCACTTTCCATGGGACCGATACAGCGCTGCCAACGACCAAAGTTCGTGCTGGATACGCGTCTCCCAAGGTTGGGCTGGGAACCAACATGGCATGATGGCGATCCCCCGTATCGGCAGTGAAGTGATCGTCAGCTTTTTAAACGGTGACCCAGATCAGCCCATCGTGACAGGAAGAACCTACCACGCCAAAAACACGCCCCCGTACGTCTTACCAGAACACAAAACCAAAACCGTCTGGCGAAGTGACACCCACCAAGGCAAAGGCTTCAACGAAATCAGTTTTGAAGACCAAGTTGACCATGAAAAAGTGTACCTACACGCACAAAAAGACCAACAAGAAGACATACTCAACGATCAACTCACCCAGATCGGTCACGACCAGCATGTCAACATCGGCAATGACCGTTTTACCGAGATCAAAAAAGACAGCCACTTAACCATCGAAGGCGAATGCCGCCTTAACGTCGTCAAAGACAAAACCGACATCATCGACGGTAACCTACAACAAAAAGTGGGTTCGAAAGCGATACTCGACGCCGCGCAAGAAATTCATCTTAAAAGCGGCAACAAAGCAGTCCTCGAAGCCGCCTCAGAAATGACCATCAAAGTGGGCGGTAGCTTCATCAAAATAGACGCGGCCGGCGTTCACATCGTTGGTTCTGCCATCAACCTAAATACGGGCGGTAGCGCAGGATCCGGCAGTGGGTTCAGTGGCCTCTCAGCAGCACGGCCACTGGGCGCCACATCACCAGAGTACGATGCGGACCTTGAAGCGATTGAAGGCAATGACGCGCCTGATTCGCCATTGGTAGGTATGACTGCATCAGACGAGAAACGCGATGAAGCGGAGGCAACGGAAGAAACCACCACAACGGTTTCCGACCCCATTCTTCAATCCTCCGTATTAAAGGCTTCCACTGCATTAGAACAACTGGCGAAGAATGCAGGACCAAGCTATCAAAAAGGTAGTACAGAAGCGGAAGACGTTAAACGCATACAACAAGCCCTACTCAAAATGGACTTTAATTTAGGCCCTGCTAAAGACGACGGTGACTTCGGTTCAAAAACTGAAACAGCGGTTAAACTGTTTCAAGAAAACTACCAAGCTACCAACAATACTCACGCCGCTTACAGCCTAGACAACCAAAATGGCGTCGTAGATCAATATACCTTATTGGGCTTGGATGAAGCGTTAATGGAGGGATGGAAGTATGTTCAAGAATGTAAGCTAAGAATTAATTTTGAATTCATAAAGCAGTTAGAAGGTAGTCGCAAGGATGGCTACGTCCCAGCTCCCGATGATAGCCAAAGTGGTGTAACGATTGGCTCAGGTTTTGATATAGGGGCTCGTTCTCTGACGGATTTGAAAATATTAGGCTTGCCTGATGAACTGATTAAAAAATTCTCACCTTATGTTCAACTTAAAAAACAAGATGCTGTTGCTTTGCTAAAAGATATTCCATTATCTATTACGGATGAAGAAGAAGCTCTTTTGGAACAATTGGTTAAAAATTCAGAAACAGAAAAAATAGTTAAATGGTATAACAGTTCAGATAGTTCGATAAAGTTTGAGTGTTTACCAGAAGAAGCGCAAACAGTCATTGCATCAGTAGCATATCAAAATGGTTATCTCCCTAATGAAACTCCCTTTTTTTGGAAACAAGCGGTAGAGCAAGATTGGACCTCTATGAATGAAAACTTAATGGACTTTGGGGATGATTTTAAAACTAGAAGACGAAAAGAAGCGAAATTAATTGAGAGGTTATTATGAAAAGATTTTTTGTGTTTTTTTGTGTATTCATAAGTGGATTTTGTTCGGCTTATCCTATGAAAGATATATATGAAAACCTTGATGTGAGTAGTTTTCCGAGTTCTTTGATGCAAAAAATTCAAGGTGATAAAAATAAATTTTCAGATCTTAAGCTGTTACCTAAGCCAGTGTTTAAAGAATCTGAATTCATTATAGAATCTGATTATTGGCTTTATAAAATCACGATATTTAAAGAAAATCGTCGTGGCATACATATTTGTTTTTTAGACCATGCAAAACAAAGCAGTTACGACGCTCAAAAACCTATGGTTATTCGAAAGTATGGTGAAAGATATGTTGCTATACGTTTATATTCTGATGTGTGTGAAAGTTTCGCTCGGTAATTAAATTTATTTAATTTAAAAATGAGGAGGTTTTATAATTTCAATAGGGCTTTATATTGAGATGCTTTGCCAGAGAATGTAAAAGAGGTCCTTGTCGATTTGACCTATCGAGGCGATTACACTGGTTCAGATGATAAACGAGGGAATACTAGGAAAGTGATTGTTCCTGCGGTTTATAAGGATCAACAGGATAATTTAAGTGGAGATGAATCAGATTTTTATCAAGTAATGACTGATAAGTAGCTTTGGCGAGTTGATTTTAAGGTTGATCCCAACAGAGTTAAAAAAAGATATAAGGAATTAGAATGAAAAAAATATGGTGCATCATTTTTATAGCCCCTCTTTTTAGTAATGCTGATGAAGTAAATAACTACAAATTTTATGCAGAAAGTGGATCGTATATCGCTTACCTTAAGAAAGACGATAAGTGTATTTACGGTGGTTATATGGAAAATAATGAAATTCATCGCTATTGCAAATTCGGTAGTAGTGATGTTGATTTAGATAATCAGCCAGATCCTAATATATATGCCTCAGATTTATTTTTATCTGGTCCAAGACTTCATTTTTCGATTTCAGCTTATTGGCATTCACAGGACTGTGAGTTGTATATACCTAAAAAACGAATAACCTGCGAACTCATTAGAAAATAACTCAGTTCTAAAAAGGTTTCCTCCGCATTAGAGCAACTGGCGAAGAATGTAGGACCAAGCTATCAAAAAGGTAGTACAGAAGCGGAAGACGTTAAACGCATACAACAAGCCCTACTCAATATGGACTTTAATTTAGGCCCAGCCAAAGTGTGAATTTCACCATTCCGAGAATGGAAATTACTTGTTAACGCACTGGTAAATAATACCTTTATAGTTTTTTATCTATTAGTTTTTTATCTATTAGTTTTTTCATAGGTCAGCCGTTTTACGGCTGACCTTTTTTATTATTTAGGTTGTATGTTTCATTAAGAGGTCATCAAACCGTCATGGCCAGTCTTTATCTTATGGTGAAAATAATCAAAGCACGGCAGTGCTATCACATTAACAGGGGTAGAAAATGACGGGTAAGATTTGGTTGGTTAGTTTGTTTTCAATCAGTGTTCTATCGGGTTGCGCAAACAATGGAATGATACAAGCGGCAACTAGTTTTGTGGGTAACGTTCCGAAGCAGGGGAGTGAATTGCCTTACTCTGTATTGCGTGGAGACCTTATTGATAGCAAAACCAATCAGCCCTTTGAAATTCGTAATGGTGGTTTTGGCTCTGCGATGACGGCGAATCCGAACCAAGCGAATCAGTTTTACGCATTAACCGATCGTGGTCCAAACGCGAATTACACGGGCGAATACGGTAAAGGGAAAAGCTTTCCTGTGGCTTCTTATACGCCACGTATTGGTTTGTTCGAAGTAGAATCTGATGGCTCGATTTCTATGGTAAAAAGCATTTTACTCAAACGTCCAGAAGGCAGTTTGATCTCTGGTTTGCCGAATACGTCTGCATTAGGTGGCACAGGTGAAACGCCGTATCATTCCAATGGACAACCCGTTTTAATGAATGACAGTAAGCCTTATAACAAGAAAACGAATCCTATTAAATTGGATGATTACGGTTTAGATGGTGAAGGTTTAGTCGCGCTAAAAGATGGTACATTTTGGGTGAGTGATGAGTATGGCCCCCATATTGTTCACTTTGATAGTAATGGCGTAGAAATTGGCCGAATTAATGCGTTTAAAAATGATACTCGCAATATGTTCTATTTACCTGCCGTATTCCAACATCGTCGGGCGAATCGCGGAATGGAAGGCTTAGCCATCTCGCCAGATGAAACCACCTTGGTGGGTATTATGCAGTCGACCATGAAAAATCCAGATAAAGCGGCTCAAAAGGGCAACTTGACTCGTATCGTCACGGTGAACTTAACGGATGGTAATACTGAGCAATACTTATACCGCCAAGAAAAAGCCGAAAATGCAAATTCTGAAATTTCTACGTTGACCGCAAATCAGTTTTTGGTGATTGAACGCGATGGCAGCTTCTTATTAGGTGGACCAAATGGGGAGTCTAAAGCCAACGTGAATGCTCAGAAGCATGTGTATCGTATTGACTTAAGTACCGGTACACCGCTTTCTAGTGTTGCTTTATCGAGTTCTATCACGCGAGATGAGAGTCACGGATTGATGATTGATGGCTTGACCTTAGAGCAATTCGCCAACACATATGGCTGGGACGCATTGGCAGAAAAAGGCATTAAACCAGTCAGTAAAGCACTGGTGATCGACATGGTGAAAGCCGTTTCTTATCCACATGATAAAATGGAAGGCTTGTGGGTGATTGATGGCCATCATCTTGGTGTATTAAACGATGATGATTTCGCAACTTGGTCGACGAAAGGTAAACTAGAGCAAAAATATCTTGATAATCATACGATTGATTCAAATCGACTTTATATTATTAACGCCGACCTGATGGGCAATTAGTAACTTTAGATTGCGCTTTATTAAGTTGAGTAAAGTAAAAAGGAATGCCGCAGTGCATTCCTTTTTTTATGACGTGTAGTTTCTATTAATTTGATTTAGCTCATCACTCGACTCTGTACTAAGATTAAAAATTCAGTACAGTATCCGCCATGGTATTGTTCCTTTCATTCACCTTGTTGCGGCGTTTGCCCTAAGAAAGATAGTATGAGTTTAGATTCGTTATTTTCTATTGCTCCCTATAGTTGGGGGGCGATTTTTACCTCTGTTTTTTGTGGTGTTATTGTTGGTTTAGAACGGCAGCTGAGAGGTAAGCCAGTGGGTATTCGAACCTCGGCTTTAATCGTCTTGGGAACCTATGTATTTATTGCATCGTCAATGTTTGTTGCTGCTGACATTACAGATCCATCTAGGATAATAGGGCAGGTGATTACGGGGATTGGTTTCCTTGGTGCTGGGGTGATGCTTTCAAAAGACGGAGCCGTCATCGGAGTGACTTCTGCTGCGACTATTTGGTCGCTTGCTTCCGTCGGTGTGTGTATTGCCATTGTCGATTCTTATGTGGCTATTAAACTGTCTCTCATCTTGGTTGCTATTTTATATGGAGTGGATCTTTTGGAAGAATATTCGTCTGCTTTTACTCGAGGAGTGCATTCAAAGTACAGTAGCTGGCGTAAAAGAAACTAAGACGCACTATTGTTCTATCCTATTAGAAATAGAGACCTAAGTGATGTCGTAATATGAGTCAGTGGTAATCAAGATAAAATGAATTTTGATGAGACTAATGCCAATTGGCCCAGCATTTATTGCGTGCTTAGCCCTCCGTAAAAACACCTTTGTTTATATATTTATAACTATTGGATTGTTCTCTTTTGGTTGTATGCTCTATTCGGACAGTTCTACGCAATTTCGTCCTTTGTCTTTGCCTCTATAAAGTGCTTTGTCCGCTCGTTTTATCATTTTAAGTGCATTGTCATGTTGGCCACGGCTATCGGTTACACCTAATGTGATGGTGATAGGAAGATTGAAATCACTGAATTTTTGTTTAGATATCACCTTTTTAAGGTCATCAGCGATGAGTGCAGCCTGATTCTTTGTGGTATTTGGGAGAATGACAATAAACTCTTCACCACCAAACCGAGCAATGATGTCGCGCTTTCTCAGTGTGCTTGAAAGAACATTGGCGACTTCAATCAAACATATATCTCCAACGTCATGTCCGTATCTATCATTTATTTTTTTAAAGTAGTCAATATCAATTAGGATAAGACTTAAAGGTGAAGAGGTAATCGCTGTCTCTTCTAGCTCTTTGCTAAAGTGGGTGTTTAAGCCGCGTCTGTTAAGTAATCCAGTCAGTGGGTCTAGCGTGTTTTCTTCTTTGAGTTGCTTGGTTACTTCAGTGTAGCGTTGAAGAAAGAAGTGCCCAAAAAAAGCACTTAAAATAATGGAAATAGTAAGCCAAAAGCCACGAGCCGTGGACATCTCTTTGGAATAGACACCACCAGTTAAGTCTACAATATACTCACTAAATATGGTCGCCAAAATAGTGCCTGCCACGAGGGTAACTGTAAGAGCCAAAGATTCTCGATGCCCACCGAGAAGCGCTGCCAAAATTGGATAAAGTGGCAAAAAGTAGACCATTTGGCTATTAACACCGCCGGATATTGCAAGGGTAGGAAGAATGACAATAAGGGCGATCAGTAAGGAGAGCGTAATTTCCCATTTTGGTAATAAATTAAGCCGCACGATAAAATAAAACCCTGTCATTAAGAACAATTCTGCAATGCCAATCAACAAGAAGTAGATAGGTAAATCAATAAAGAAGGGCCTAAAAATTAGAGATAATACGATGGTAGTAAAGACGAGTTCTATGATTCGCAGAGTGAACTTATGGCTGAGTTCGGCTTGGATGTTGTTAGGCATGATAGTGTGAGGTCGTTCCTGATACAGTTAATAGTAATGGTTATTATTTTTTCTATTTGATTGTTTAGTAAACATATTATTGATTGATCATACCCTAGATTCAAAAGCGTATTCGTATTTTTTCTATTATTTCCGGGTCCTAATACAGGTGTTGTGACAGACAAAAGAAGACAACATTCAGCAAGCTCTTTGAAAGCAGAGAAGACTCAGTAAATTAGATAGAACAATATGCTAGATTTACCAACTACACTGTTTTTGTTGTAAGGAGTATATTGTGGGATTGAAAAATCGAATTGTCGCGGGTAGTTTTCTGTCTGTTTGTGTGATGGCATTACCAGCTCAGGCGGCGACGTTTGAAGTACCTAGATCGTTTGAAATTATGTACGTTGACCTTGAAGGCGCAAGGCAGTTCGGTAATGACTTTAAGGTCGAGGTTGATGAAGGTCAGCACCAAATTGTCGTACGATTTAATAAATTGTTGCACAGTGGTGGTGATACTCAAGCGTATCAATCTGAGCCTATTGTGCTGGATTTACAATTTGAAAAGAATGATTACTTCACGGTGAAAGCGCCTTATATTTCGACTCAAAAACAGGCAGAAGCTTACTCTAAGGCGCCTACGTTTATCCTTTTTGATGATCGCAGTGGCAAAGAAGTAGATTATCAACATCAAATACTACCGGTGAAGTCGGGGTTTCAAAACACGCGTGATTACGTTACCGAAATTGAACGTTTCACGGCAAAAAACCAACCAATTATGGATGATGCTCCTGTCTTAGCTCCGGTCATTTTGACTCAAAATGTTGCGCTAGAAATGATGCAGTTTTGGTATAACCGATCCGATGATGCGACTCGAAAAGAGATGCGTATCTGGATTGCTGACGACTTATATAAGCCGACAGTGTCTAATATCCAGCTGGAAATGTCGCAGTTTTGGTTTAATAAAGCCGATAGAGAGGCGAAAAAAGCATTTCAAGCTTGGCTGGTAGAATAATGTTTTTCTAGGCATCGTATTATAGAAACGCCCAGCCAATGCTGGGCGTTTCTATTTGGCTTAGATTTACCTAAGTTATCAATTAGCTTGCGTTAGCAGCTTTGGCCGCAGCGAGTCGTTGGTTGAATTTATCATTCAGCCAAAGTGCCAATAAGATAATACTGCCACCGATGGCCAGTCGAACGATGTCAGCATCGCGGTTCCAGAAAACCACGTTAACAATAATGCCAGCGGGAATCAGTAAATTATTTGCAACCGCTAATGTTCCTACGTTAACCATGGTTGCTCCTCTGTTCCAAGCAAAGTAACCAAGGCCCGAAGCCACAATACCTAGGTAAGTTAAAATACCCCATTGAAGAGTAGTGGTCGGTAATTTATCAGGGTTACCTAGCGCAAGGTAACAAGGAATAACCACCGCCAATGCACCTATGAAAAACCAGCCGAAAACCGTGCGTTGAGATAGGTCTGGGCGCTCTTTTGCAATGATGCGTTTATAACCTACTTGCCCTGCTGCGAAACAAATGTTGGCACCTTGAACAATCAGTAAGCCTTTAATGAAGCCTTCATCGATACCTTGGTAGCGAATGGCAACAGCGCCAAGAATAGCCACGAGCGCACTGACGGCAAAACCAATATTGAAGCGTTTGTCTAACATGTCATTAATCAAAGTGACGTAAAGTGGTGTCATCACCGTGAATAGCAAGACTTCAGGAACTGACAGGTATAGGAAGGATTGATAATAAAAACCATACATGATGCCAAGCTGTAAAGCCCCGCATATCATAAGTTTGAGCGCTATTTTGGCTTCAATTTCACGAAGCTTTAAAAAAGGTAAAAATACGACAGTAGCCAGAGCGACTCGCATTAATACAGAGAACCAGGCATCGACTTGGCCGGCGAGATAAACGCCAATCAAGCTGAAGGAAAACGCCCATAAAAGGGTGACGGCAATAAGAATTGGCATGAGAATGGATTCCATTTGGATGATTTTGTCGTAAGTCTAACGATTTCCATACAGTAGGTAAATTAGTTTACTTTTTAAAATAATAAAGTTTACTGATTTTTTCAAAATGAGACTTTATATATGGCATGAGCCACGGTATGAATCGCTCTAAAATCAGACCTATGTCAATGGATTTGGTGGCTTGTTCGAAAGGGCAATAAAACCTTGATCTAGATTAATAGTTTGATTCCTTATCCTGCTACTTTTTGTTCACAGACATGTTGTTTGATTAAAAAGAAGGATTTGATTATGAAAGCTTTACTTCCTGTTGCCCTTATTTCAACACTTTGCTCTTCTGTGGTTTTGGCTCATGACGCCGGCGATTTATTCGTCCGAGCTGGCTTTGCAACGGTTATGCCGAATGAAAGCAGTGATAACGTATTGAACACCGGTGAATTGGAGTTGGATAATGACACTCAAGTCGGCGTAACACTCACGTATATGCTAACAGAGCAGTTTGGTGTGGAGTTGCTAGCCGCGACACCTTTTACTCATAAAGTTTCTACTAAAGGGCTTGGCGAAGTCGCTGAGGTATCGCACTTGCCACCTTCGGTAATGGCGCAGTATTACTTTGGCCAAGCCAATAGCCAAATTCGCCCTTATGTTGGTGCAGGTTTGAATTACACGGTTTTCTTTGATGAAAAAGGCAAAGGCACATTGGCGGGAACCGATGTGAGTTTGGATGATTCATTTGGCTTGGCCGCTCAATTGGGTGTGGATGTGAATTTTGCCGAAAACTGGTTTGCCAATGCGTCTATTTGGTACATAGATATTAATACCGACGTTCACACGACAGTCGGAACGATTGACGCCGATATTGACCCAATTACCTTTATGGCAAGCGTAGGTTATACCTTCTAACGAGACGATGGATTAAGCAGGTAGGAAAGCGTCTAAAGGGAAAAGGCTTTGATGATTGAATCAAAGCCTTTTTTGTTTTTACACACTTTTATTAATGTCACCATGGTGTGTTTTCATCATGGTATTTGATATAGGCTTGTCCGAATTATTCAATATGAATTGGAAACATGATGTTGTCAGCGTTAGAAAGCGAATTTGAAAACCATTGCCGAACGTTTTTAGAAGCACAAGGCGCTGCGGATGTGGCGCACGATGTGAGCCACATTTATCGAGTGGTAAAAGTGGCACAGCAATTGGCGCTGGATGAAGGTGCGGATATGGCAGTGGTAATGCCTGCGGCGTGGTTACACGACTGTGTTTCGTTACCAAAAAATCATCCGGACCGGCATCTTGCTTCGACGTTGGCCGCTGACAAAGCCATTGGTTTTTTACACTCTATTAAATATCCGGCCGATTATTTCCCCGCTATTCATCACGCTATTCGAGCTCACAGTTTTAGCGCCAATGTTCCACTTGAAAGCCTGGAGGCTAAAATTGTACAAGACGCCGATCGTTTGGATGCACTGGGTGCGATCGGCATTGCGCGTTGTATGCAAGTCAGCGGTACGTTAAATAGGGCGCTTTATTCACTCGATGATCCATTTTGTGAGGATCGTGAGCCGGATGATGCACAGTATTCTATCGACCATTTTTATAACAAGTTATTCCGTATAGCCGATAGCTTAAATACGGTATCTGCTCAAGCCGAAGGCAAGCGCCGCGAATCGGTTATGCGTGTTTTTTTGGCGCAATTGGCACTGGAGATCTAATGATTATCCGCGCTCTTTTTTGTGGTTGATGGCGTTTAGTTTTGTTAGCATTTTTGCGCCTACGGACAAAAATTGCTGTAATTCTTCATCGCTCACTTCTGATCTCATTTCTTTTAATACCGCCTTGTCGGCGTTTTCAAGCGCCATATAACAGGCCAGTCCGTTGTCTGTTAATTGCAAAAACTGGCTGCGTTTATCGTTTGGATTGGGAAGTTTTATGACCAATCCTTCGGCAATCACTTCTTTGACCAATCTCGTAATTTGTCCTTTATCCTTTTCTGTCACATCCGCAAGAAAGTTTGCCGTGCAATTTTCGGTGTTGTGAATGCGTTTCAGAATCATAAAGTACAAAGGCGATAAGGGAATGCCTTGTTCCTTCATGATGCTTTTCATGGATATTTTTAACCCATTGATTGTGCTGATTAATAGCGTTTGTAACTCAGATTCATGGTTCTTCATTATTTTTTTATCCAATATAGTTGACCTTGTCAACATAATTTAATATAGTTGATCTTGTCAATTTGTTTTGCGTATTTTATCCAAACTATTCCTAGAGGGAAGACGTATGTCATTAAAAGTTCAGAAAATATCTATTGTTGCCAGTTTAGTGATTGCTATGGGAGGAACCTTAACCTTTTTAATGACGTGGCGAAATATTGGTTTTGCCGATCATTTTATGGGGGCGTGGTTATCTTCTTTTGCTTTGTGTGTACTGTGTATTGCGCCGATTGGTGGCATTCTTTCGTATTTGGTTCATCACCTTGTTAATGCTATTTTGCCTAGATTATCTTCCATGCAGCGTAATATTGTTTTTGGTTTGATTATGGCCATTATAATGGAATCTGTTATGGCGGTGGTTACGACGATAAACTTGCATGGCTTTTTAGAGCGAGGTGCTTTCCTGAATTCATGGACCACTACGCTGATGTCGGCTTTGCCTGCTGGTATTGTGTTTTCAATATTGATGTCGATTGTCATAAAACCAAAATTGACCGCTTTTTGGGCCAAAACCGCTTAGTTTGATGTGGTGGGTGGGGCTTTAGGATAAAACGGCAACCGATTTTATTTGAGCAATGATGGTTAGTTCTCGTTTTATAGACAATTTATGCGCTGATAAGGTGGTGATTCTCGCTAATATTGGCGTGCTGCCCGCGAGTAATCGGACCATCACCATGCTTGGGTCTTTTGAGTCGGTGATCATGTCATCAATGGTCACGGTTAAGCGATTCAATATGCTTGAATCGTCGTGATTACTGAGGGATAGACTCACGTCTTTCGATTGAATTCTTAGACGCAGAGTATCTCCTGTTTTTTCATTTCCTTGCTTAACGGCAATAACGTGGTTTTCAAAACTGATCCATGAAAGCCCCCATTCTGTTTCTTGTCGTGTGACTACACCTGATATCACAACACTGGCGTCATGGTACCGAGAAAATGAGGTACCGAGCTTGCCCAGTAACGTTTGTGTTTTCCCTTCTTCTATTACTCTACCTTTTTCTAAGACAACCATATAATCCGCTAACCGAATGACTTCATCTAATGAGTGACTGACGTAAATAATAGGGATTTTTGCACGCTGACAGAGTTGTTCTAGATAAGGGAGGATTTCTTGTTTTAAGGCATCGTCTAACGCGGCTAACGGCTCGTCCATCAGCAGCAGTTTAGGTTGAATGAGTAGCGCTCTGGCGATGGCGATTCGTTGGCGCTCACCACCGGAGAGTTGCGATGGGTATTGTGAAAGCACAGACTCAATATCCATTAGCTGAATGATCTCTGAATAGGATATAACGGATTGATTTTTATCGGCCCGTTTCATGGCAAATTGTAGGTTCTCTTGCGCGGTAAGGTGAGGAAATAAATTCGCGTCTTGGAATACGTAGCCTATTGGTCGCTTATGAGAAGGCAGTGACGATTTACTAGTTTGCCATGCTTCACCATTGAGGCTTATCTGGCCTTTTGAACTTTTTTCTAGTCCCGAAATACAGCGCAATAACGTCGTTTTACCTGATCCAGATGGGCCAAATAATGCGGTTACACCAACGCTTGGGATTTGTAAGTCGACATCCAGTATAAAACTAGACGTGCCTTCTCGCTGTTGTTTAATACGAAGGTGTAAAGTGTTAGCAGATGGGTCAAGCGTCATAATAAACCACCGGACATTGTGCTACTTTTCTGGCGTTTTTGGATGCTGTATAAAAAAACGAGGACAGTAAAAGCAAAGGCGATCATTAATAACGAAAGTGAGTGAGCTTGTCCGTATTCTAAGGCTTCAACATGATCGTAAATCTGTACTGAAATGACTCTGGTTTCATTGGGAATATTACCGCCAATCATCAACACGACACCAAACTCTCCAACAGTATGAGCAAAGCCTAAAATAGCAGCACTGATGTAACCGGGTTTTGCTAATGGAATGACGACATGAACAAACCTGTCCCATGGTGAGGCTCTTAATGTCGCTGCCGCTTCTAGCGGGCCTTCTCCAATAGATGCAAATGCGTTTTGAATAGGTTGAACGACGAATGGCAGTGAATACACCATGGAGGCAACAACCAGCCCTGTAAAGCTAAAGGGGAGTGGCGTGATCCCAAGTTGACCGAGCAGTTTTCCTATGGTGCCTTGCGGTCCTAATAAGAGTAACAGGTAAAATCCTAACACCGTTGGGGGCAATACAAGAGGCATAGCGACAATCGCGTTGATAGGACCTTTTAGCCAAGACTGAGTTCGAGTTAACCACCAAGCAATGGGGGTGCTGATTAAGATAAGCAGTAAAGTCACTAGGCTAGCAAGTTTTAGCGTTAACCATATTGCCCCGATATCTTCTGGACTTAATAGCATTCAGCGTTTACCCATGATTAGTTTTACTCTGTGGAATAACCAAACTGGAGGATTTCCTCTTGGACGTCGGCACGCATTATAAATGCCATAAAAGTCTTCGCTAATTCGGTATTATGTGTACGAGTCAGAATAACTGCAGCTTGATTAATTTTACCATGGAGCTCATTAGGGACGCTTATAAAATGGCCTTTTTTTTGCCCTGCTAATACCTGTGATAAAGCAACAAAACCTATTTCAGCATTTTGCGAATACACAAACTGATACGTCTGCCCTATATTTTCGCCTTGTACTATTTTGTTTTTAACGTCGTCCCAGATAGATAAACTGCGTAGGCTTTCTTTCGCTGCTTTGCCATAAGGTGCCAATTTTGGGTTGGCAATGGCGATACGTTTCGCTCTTAAAATAGCGTCTTTCAAGGCGATTTCAGGAATGGTGTTTATTGACCAAAGTGCCAATTGCCCTTTGGCATAAATAATCAGGCTCCCTTGTAGCGCGAGTTGCTCTTTGATGAGGATTTGTGGTTTGGTTAAATCTGCAGAAAGAAAAATATCGTATGGTGCATTGTTTTTAATTTGTGCGAAAAATTTTCCTGAAGAACCGAACGACAATTGTAACGAATGTCCTGTTTCTCGCTCGAACTTTGTTGCAAGCTGCTTTATTGGTGAGATGAAGTTAGACGCAACGGCTAAGCGTAAGGTGTCTGCAAGAGAGTGAGAAGGGCTAAGTAATATACAAAAAAACATGGCAGATAGAACAATTTTCTTAGCATACATTCGAGTATATTGAGCAACTAAAAGCGTTTTGTCCGTCATGCTTTTTTATGTGATCCAAGTTGAAAGGCGATACTACTAAGCCAGTAATAAATAACAATTACCTTGCTCTATACCGACCGTCGCCTTTTTCAAATGGCTGCCTATGCAAGGGCCAATAATGCAAGTGCCGTCTAGTGGAGAAAAAAGGGCGCCATGGTGATGGCACTTTAAATAATCTCCTTCTTCATCTAGCACAGAGTCAGAAGAACAATTTAAAGGTTTCTTTTGGTGCGGGCAAAGGTTTTCATAAACAATAATTTGCCCTTTTTGCTTCGTGACTAAGAAGTTATATTTTTCTACTGTGATATTCAGCGCTTTGCCTTCAGGAAGGTTTTGCGTATTAGGTATAAGATGCTTATTAAACACGTGATTACCGCACTTTTTTTATAATTAATGTTGTTTATTTCAACAGAATTGACGCTTTCCATAATGATGCGAGTTAGGGTGGTTTTTATAGTAACCGCGTTCTCGTGGTGTTTTCTTTCAATTCTAATGCCGACTTAATGAATATAATTAAGGAAAATGTCAGTTAAATAAACTTTCCGTGAGCAAAGACTCTAAAGCGCCGCGATAGATGAGTCAATATGTAAGAATTAAGTTAGTTCGTTTTTGATCGTTGCCTGCGTGCAACAAGCTCCCTATACTAGCCCGCTATGCCTAGAAAAACTCCAGTAAAATCTTCACGTAAGTCATTGACTCAAGCGAAAAAAACACCTAAATCTTCTTTTTTGAAGAGGATATTTCGTATCCTTTTTAAATGGGGGGTTATTTTTAGTTTGGTGGCCAGTATTCCTTTTGCTGGTTGGGTGTGGTGGTTAAACGGTCAGGTTGTTAGTCGTTTCGAAGGACAAAAATGGCAAGTTCCATCAGAAGTTTACAGTGCGCCTATCATTTTGATAAGCGGTGCACCTTGGAAAAAGCAGGACCTCGAAAACCTTTTGGAAGAAACTGGCTATCGATTTGGCCGAAACAGCCAGAAAGTAGGGTGGGCCGCTCGCAGCCGGACAAAAGTCAGTGCGCATTTGCGTTCCTATGTTGACCACCTTGGCTTTCATGAAAGTGAAAGACGTATTTTTTCTTTTCAAGATGGACGTTTAGTCATTCAAGCCTTAAACGGTGATGAAATAGATGAGGCGCGAATTGAGCCTCAGCGCATCGGCTTCTTGTACGGCGGCAACACCGAAAGTCGTCAAATCTTAACGTACGATGAAATCCCCAAGCCTTTAATAGCTATTTTGATCGCGGTAGAAGATCAGGAATTTTACCATCATTGGGGGATTTCGTTGACGGGTATTGCTCGTGCGGTGGTGGTCAACTTTACACATGGTTCTCGTCGTCAAGGTGGCTCAACGCTGACCCAGCAACTCGTTAAAAATATGTATTTGAGTTCAGAGCGAACTTACACTCGAAAGCTGACCGAAGTCGTGATGAGTCTATTACTTGAATATCATTATTCGAAAGAAGCCATTATTACCGCTTATATGAACGAGGTGTATTTGGCTCAATTAGGCAGCAGTGCTTTGCACGGGTTTGCAGCGGCTAGCCAGCATTTCTTTGGCCGTCCAGTGAATGAGCTTAACCTCGATGAATTTGCTCTTTTAGTGGGCATGGTAAAAGGTCCATCTTTGTATAACCCTGAACGCTCTCCAAACCGAGCAAAAGCTCGGCGTAATACGGTATTGGCGGTATTAAAAGATCAAGGGCGCTTATCTGATTCAGACTACAAACGCTTAATAGAGCAACCTATTCGTCTTGCCAGTAAGCAAAAAGAGCGCTCTGTTTATGGTGATTATTTGGATTTGGTGGCGATGCAATTGTCACGAGATTTTGATGAAGCCACGTTGGCGACAAAAAATTTACGCATTTATACCGGTGTCGATATACGTGCTCAACGAGCGGCGAGTATAGCCATGCGACGTCAAGTGGCTGCGTTAGAGCAGCGGGACCCTAAGTTGAAGGGACTGCAAGGCGCTATGGTGGTTACCGATAGATTGTCAGGTCAAGTGCGTGCCGTTGTAGGGTCTAGTGGTCAGCACTATACAGGGTTTAACCGTGCGCTAGGGGCAGTCAGACCGATTGGTTCATTGGTTAAACCTCCGCTTTATTTATCTGCTTTAGCAACAGGACGCTACACTTGGTGGACAAAAATCGAAGACAAACGTCTACGTTTTAATGTTGGTGGTCAGATTTGGGAGCCAGAAAACTACGATAGAAAGACCCATGGTGTTGTGCACCTTTATGAGGCTATGGCGAAATCTTATAACTTGGCGACTGTTTCATTAGCACAACAAATTGGCTTTGATCGCGTGGGAGATACCTTACGTCAGTTAGGAGTAAAGCGTTCCTTTACGATGCATCCAGCGATGGCGTTAGGCGCGTTGGAGTTATCGCCATTTGAGGTGTCGCGCTTATATCAACCTATTGCTTCTCAGGGAAGGAGCAGTGAACTTGGTGTAGTGCTTGCCGTGATGGATCAAAATGATCAGTTGTTGAAACGCTTTGATCGTAAAAATGATGTGCCTTTTACGGATGCTTTATTGGCGGTAACGCTGGACGGTATGACAAAAACACCGAAAATTGGTACCGCCCGAGCGGCTCAAGCGGCTTTTCCAAATTTGAATTTTGCAGCGAAAACAGGCACGACTAATGAGCAAAAAGACAGTTGGTATGTAGGGATTACAGGCGATTATTCTTCTATAGTCTGGCTTGGTGACGATGATAACGTACCATTAAGTATTACTGGCAGTAGTGGCGCTCAGAAAGTATGGATTGATTTCACTAAAAATGTAAATCCTAGATCATTACCTGATGGCTTGCCCAATGGTGCAGCAAGATTCAATGTATTAGACAATAAGTTTGAGATGGCGGCTGACCGCTGTGAGGATAAGGTCTCGCTCGCTTTTATTTTAGGTACGGAACCAAAAGAAAGCAGCTCTTGCTTCTGGCCTTTTTAAATTTAGTCAGATGGAAAGCAAAAAGTTGATTGGTAATTGATTTTTCTTACATTGCCTCTTAGGTTATTGAAAATTAACAATTTAGTGGTTTTTATTTCCCTCATGCCTTTACGAGCATAGAGTTTAAGGTTACTTTGTAAAAGGTTGCAGTAAAGAGTTGGTCAGGTGCTCGTTGGAATCTAGCATTATTTTTATTTGCAAAAGAAAAAGTGTCACTTGTTGTTTTAATTTTACTTGTAAGGAAGTAGTGCTATATGCGACTGCATACATACATGATTAGCTGTTTGATGACGGTAACTTTTTTCTATACAGGCGTTGCTTCTGGGCAAGGGGTTCCACCTCAACCTTCATCGTGTACCTCTCTTACCGCGTCGGGAAATTCAGAATACCCTCCTTTTTTGTGGCGGGAGAGCCCAACATCCATAGAGTTAAACGGCGTTAATCGTTTTATTATTGATGAGCTAAGTCAGCGTATTGATATTCCTATTAAACTTATCCATGCTGGTCCTTGGTCTCGCGCCCAAACCGAAGTGAAAAATGGCCGAATTGATTTAATGGCAGGCGCTTTTTATACCAATGAGCGTGCGGATTATATGGATTACTTTACGCCAGTGATGTTGCATACGACGAGTGTGGTTTGGCAGCGTAAAGATAAGATGTTTCTATTTAATAAAAAAGAAGATTTAGAAGGAAAATGGGGTGTCACTGTTATTAATAATAGCTTTGGTCAAGAGTTCGACCAGTATGCTCAGCGTAAACTTAATATATTAGCGGTAGCGAGTTTGTCGCAAGCTTTACGCATGCTAGAAGCGGATCGAGTAGATTATGTTTTGTATGAAAAAAACCCCGCTTACGCTTATGCCACTATGATGAATTTGTCGGAAACGATTGTTCCTGTGATGCCTAACATTAGCAGCGAAGGTTTGTATTTGACTATGTCTAAGAAGTCATCTTGTAATGACAGTAGTGTTAAGCGTCGTATTGCGATTGCTTTGCAGGAAATGAAGCAAGATGGTTTTACTGAAAAGGCGCTGGTTGATGGAGTGCAAACGTGGGAAGCTCGTAGCCGCGTAGATTTATCGTTAAAGTAGAATGGTAGAGAGGGCGTCGCCGCGGCCTCCCTGCTTGTACTATTACTTTATTGAGCAAGTTATTTATTGAGCAAGGATTGATATAGATTGATCCATTGATCTGTCACTACGTCCCAGCTGTAATCGTATCTCATCGCGTTTTTCTGCTTTTCCTGCCACTTCTCAGTGTCATTGAAGCATTCCATACAGCGTTCCATTGCTGATTTTAAAGACTCTGCATTGGCTTCTTTAAAGACGAAACCATTGGCGCGCCTTTCATTCCCAGGTACAGCATCCCCAAGTACCGCATCCTCAAATACAGTATCTGCTAATCCGCCAGTGTGTCTTACAACCGGTAATGTTCCGTATTTTAGAGCATAAAGCTGAGTTAATCCGCAGGGCTCGAATCGAGATGGAATGAGAAGGGCGTCGATACCGGCTTGAATCCGATGAGAGTAGTCTTCAAAGTATCCGATGCGAACCGCTACTTGTTCCGGGTAGGTTTTTTGTAGTGCTAAATACCCGGATTCTAAATGCTTATCTCCTGAACCAAGAACCACAAGCCGTGCGCCTTTATCCAATAGTGCTGGCATAACTTCTAGAACAAGGTCTAGCCCTTTTTGTTCTGTGAGTCGACTTACGACACCAAAAATAGGTTTGCTGGTGTCTTCTGATAAGCCGTTCTCTTGTAATAATGCGAGTTTGTTTGCTTGCTTTTGATCGAGGCTTTCTACGTCATAGTTATGTGGAATCAGCGTGTCTTTTTCTGGAGACCATTGGTCGTAATCGACACCATTTAAAATACCAGAGAGCTTCTCTTGCATCGCTCGTAGTGTGCCATCTAAACCATCGCCATATTCAGGTGTTAATATTTCTTGTGCGTAGGTTGGGCTCACTGTAGTGATGGCGTCGGCATACACTAGTCCTGCCTTTAGCCCAGAGAAGCGACCATAAAATTCCATTCCGTGGATACTGAGTAATTCAGGTGATAAATGCGTGTCGACAAATTTATCCATGTCAAAGCTGCCGTTATAACGTAAATTATGAACGGTCGTGACAATGGGAAGGTGTTCTGTTTTCCACTCCTTTAAATAAGCCGCTGCAAAGCCTGTTTGCCAGTCGTTTAGGTGGAGTATGTCGGCTTGCCAGTCCATCAAGTCGCCATGTAAGGCTAATGTAGCGGTGGCCCATGATAGCGCGGCAAAACGTATATGATTATCCGTAAAGTCTATGCCATGTTTATCGACATAAGGGCCATCTTCTCTTTCGTAAAGCGCTTGGCATTGTAGCAGCCAGATAGGTGTATCGTTTTCTGGTATATGAGTCTCAAGAAGGAGCAAATCACCGACTCCGAAAGGATTTCCTAGGTTGATACTCTTTTGAATAGGCGCTACCTTTTCAAGTATGCCTCGGTAAGCTGGCATGATGAGTTTGACATCGTGACCTTTGTTTCTTAAAGCAACAGGGAGCGCGCCAGCAACATCGGCCAGTCCACCGGTTTTTATTAAGGGGTAAATTTCAGAGGCTGCAAATAGTATTTTCATTGTTGGGCATCTTATTGATTTGGAATAACGATCAGAGTATACCTAAATGAAACTTAATAGAGTGTGTTGATAAAAATTTTAAGGGCATCACATGGATTTAAATACGGCGCGTATGAAAACTTTGTCCATTATTTTAGCCGGTGGACGTGGCTCAAGATTAAAACAATTGACGGATAATCGTTCTAAACCCGCAGTGCCTATTGCTGGTAAGTATAAGATTATTGATTTTCCACTTTCTAACTGTATCAATTCAGGGATGCGGCGCATTGCTGTTCTGACTCAATATCGATCTCATACCCTGAATCAGCATGTGCAAAGAGGTTGGAACTTCTTACGTTCAGATTTTAATGAGTTCATTGAGCTTTGGCCTGCTCAGCAGCAAACAGGTAGTGATTGGTATCGAGGGACTGCGGACGCTGTTTATCAAAACTTGAGTATGATAGACGGGTTGGAAAGCGAATATATTTTGATCCTAGCGGGAGATCATGTTTATAAACAAGATTATAGTCTCATGTTACAGGATCATATTGAAAGTGGTGCGGATGTTACGGTTGCTTGTATAGAGGTGCCTCTGAAGGAAGCGGATCAATTTGGTATTATGCATGTCGATGAAAACGATAATATTATTGCTTTCGAAGAGAAACCTTCCAATCCCCCAACTATGCCAGGCAATCCCGACGTTTCCCTCGCTAGCATGGGTATTTATATTTTTAATACCAAATTTTTGTCGGAAAATCTGCGGTCCGACGCCCGTGATGAGGACTCCAGTCATGATTTTGGTAAAGATCTGATTCCGTTGTTTGTTGGGCGTAGTAAGATTAAAGCGCATCACTTTTCTCAGAGTGTCATCGATAACAAAAGCTATCCTGACACTCCTTATTGGCGTGATGTGGGAACCTTGACGGCGTACTGGGAAGCCAATATGGATTTGACCCGTTTGGTTCCTGAGTTGGATTTATACGATGAAGATTGGCCTATTCGAACCGCTCAATACCAACGACCAGCGGCCAAGTTCAACTACAATTACGAAGAACGTATTGGCACGGCGCTGAACTCGGTGGTGTCGGCGGGTTGTATTGTTTCAGGTTCAACGGTTGAACAATCCATTTTATTTAACAATGTGAGAGTAAATTCTTTTTCTCATGTGAATAAGTCTGTCGTGCTTCCTCGTTGTGACATAGGCCGCTATTGTCGTTTGACGAAAGTGGTCGTTGATTCGGATTGTTGCATTCCTGAAGGGACGGTTATCGGTGAAGATCCTATTGCTGATGCTGCTCGTTTTTATCGTAACTCCGATGGTATTACGTTAGTCACACAAGGCATGATTGAAGCCATGTCTAAGTGACTTAGGATTAGGTTTTATTCTGATTGAAAACCGCTCTTTTGAGCGGTTTTTTTGTTTCTGAGTTAACCTTGGAGGGGCGATTTTCGATGAAGTTGGACGACCTATATTAAGCTATTGTCTTGGTACGGCTTGAAAAATCATAAATGAGTCGCATTAGTAGGGTTTGGTTTTATCATAGATTCACCAAGAGGGTTATCCCCGTAACCTGTGGATAACCCTCTTGGTGAATCTATGATAACTCACGTAAAGCCACTCGTTATGCCGCTTTCATCATAGGTGTTCATTTCTTCTTCAGTCTTTGATTTAGCGTACATTATTTAGCTAGAATAGCTCATATATTACTTACCAATGAGGAGATTTCATGTTTACGGGTATTGTTCAGGGCACCGCGACGGTTCAATCAGCCAGTCAAATTGGACGTAATAAGCGTCTAGACGTGGTATTTCCTACTGGGGTTATGTTGGGGCAGCAGCTTGGTGCAAGTGTTGCGATCAATGGTGTTTGTCTTACTGTGGCAGAAATTGGTCATGATGTGCTGACATTCGATGTGATTGATACCACGTTAGCGTTGACAAATATTGGTCTATTGCAAATTGGCGATATCGTGAATTTTGAGCGCGCGGCAAAAATGGGGGATGAAGTGGGTGGGCATATTATGTCTGGCCATATCATGACGTCCGTGTCTGTGTCGCGGATCGAAAAAATAGAAGAAAGTGTTCATATTCGCTTCACCACAGACCGTCAAAACGAGGTAGACGCAAGACGTTACTTATTTAATAAAGGCTACATCGGATTAAATGGTTCTAGTTTGACGATCAGCGACATTGGTAATGATTGGTTGGAAGTTTCTTTGATCCCAGAGACACTCAGATTGACGACGTTTGGTTCCTTAACGCTCGGCGATAGAGTGAACCTAGAAATCGATGCTCATACTCAGGCAACCGTGGATACTGTCGAGCGTATTCTAAAAGAGAGAGGCATTGTTTTACCGTAAAGATCGCGCTTGTATCAATGGTATCGACTCTAACGCGGTTGATCTTTGAAATAAATGGAGTCCTTGCTCGATTTTCGGTAGAATGCACGCCAATTTCTATCCTGAAAACGTGTTGATAACTCTTTTAATTAGGTCGATATCATGATGCGAACTAGTTTATGTAACATTTACATTGAAAAATGTGCATATCCGACCGATTTATCAACAGGTTATCATTCAAGTATCGCTTTTAAAGTGTGAGTAAATAGTGTCCTCTAATAATCTTAAGCACATACGTAACTTCAGTATCATCGCGCACATCGACCACGGAAAATCGACCTTAGCAGACCGTTTTATTCAAATCTGTGAAGGTTTGAGTGAGCGAGAAATGTCCGCTCAAGTTCTTGACTCAATGGATATTGAGCGTGAACGTGGTATTACCATTAAAGCCCAAAGTGTGACGTTAGACTACCATGCGAAAGACGGGAAAACGTATCTGCTGAACTTCATCGATACGCCTGGGCACGTGGATTTTTCCTATGAAGTTTCTCGGTCCCTTGCCGCCTGCGAAGGGGCTTTACTGGTGGTTGATGCCGCTCAAGGTGTAGAGGCTCAATCGGTTGCTAACTGCTACACCGCAATAGAGCAGGGCCTTGAAGTAATGCCTGTTCTGAATAAAATTGACTTGCCTCAAGCCGAGCCCGAACGTGTCTGTGCCGAAATCGAAGAGATTATTGGTATCGATGCTATGAATGCGGTGACTTGTTCCGCAAAAACAGGTGTGGGTGTAGACGATGTTCTAGAGCGCTTGATTGCGACAATTCCACCACCAGAAGGTGATGTAGATGCGCCGCTGCAAGCGTTGATTATTGACTCTTGGTTCGATAACTACTTAGGCGTTGTTTCCCTTGTTCGTATCAAGCAAGGTACCTTGCGCAAGAAAGATAAGATTTTCATCAAATCAACCAAACAAGCTCACCCAGTTGACATGGCGGGTATTTTTACACCGAAACGCAAAGAAACGGGCGTCCTAAGAGCGGGTGAAGTGGGTTATGTTGTGGCCGGTATTAAAGACATTCACGGTGCTCCCGTTGGTGATACCATCACGCATGCTTCTACTCCAGATGTTGCCCAATTAAAAGGTTTTCAAAAAGTGAAGCCGCAGGTTTATGCGGGTGTTTTCCCGGTTAGCTCTGATGATTTTGAAGACTTCCGAGTTGCATTGAATAAACTGACATTGAACGATGCATCTTTATTTTTCGAACCAGAAAGTTCTGATGCCCTTGGGTTTGGTTTCCGTTGTGGTTTCTTGGGTATGCTGCACATGGAGATCATCCAAGAGCGCCTAGAGCGTGAATACAATTTGGATTTGATCACCACAGCACCGACGGTAGTGTATGAAGTCGAATTGAATAATGGTGAGATTGTCAATGTAGATAGCCCATCAAAAATGCCTGATCCTGGCACTATCAAAGAAATGCGCGAACCAATAGTGGAAGCCAATATATTGGTACCACAAGAATACTTAGGCAATGTGATTACCTTGTGTATAGAGAAACGTGGCGTTCAGAAAGATATGTTATATGTTGGCCGGCAAGTGCAACTGCGTTATGAATTGCCGATGAACGAAGTGGTGATGGATTTCTTTGATAAATTGAAATCTTGTAGCCGTGGTTTTGCGTCTTTGGATTACAGCTTTTCTCACTTTAATGCTGCTCCATTATGCCGTTTGGACATCATGATCAATGGCGAGCGAGTTGATGCATTGGCGCTCATTATGCACAAAGACAACGTGCAATATAAAGGGCGTGCTCTGTGTGAAAAAATGAAAGAACTGATTCCTCGTCAAATGTTTGATGTGGCGATTCAGGGTGCAGTCGGTGCAAAAATCATTTCTCGAACAACGGTTAAAGCATTGCGTAAAAACGTTATCGCCAAGTGTTACGGCGGTGATGTAAGTCGTAAGAAGAAACTCTTACAGAAACAAAAAGACGGCAAAAAGCGCATGAAGCAAGTGGGGAATGTGGAAGTACCTCAATCGGCTTTCCTTGCGGTTTTGCAACTGGATAGCTAGCCAGACAATCAACAGGTGTGCTAATGCGCACCTTGATGGAGAAATGAAGTATGGGTTTTGATTTCGAATTGATACTGGCCATAGCGTTTTTGGTGACTGGTGTCTTCTGGGTTTACGATCGCATTGTGTATTTTCCTAAACGAAAAGCAGTATTGGCTAATATGGCGCCGGAAACTCGAAGCGCTATCAACAAGGATGCGCAACAACGATTAGCAGAAACACCTAAATTTGTAGTGGAAGTGAAGTCTTACTTCATCATCATTGCGGTAATTTTTGGTCTTCGTTCATTCGTTGTAGAGCCTTTTCAAATTCCATCTGGCTCTATGTTGCCTACCTTGAAAATAGGCGACTTTATTCTCGTCAATAAGTTTGACTATGGCCTTCGTTTGCCTGTTTTGAATACCACTATTATTCCGACTACAGTGCCTGAACGTGGTGATGTGGTTGTTTTTAAGTATCCACGTGATCCTAGTCTAAACTACATTAAGCGCTTAGTTGGTCTTCCCGGTGACAAAGTGAGTTATCACGATAAAATATTGACGGTGAATGGGCAAAAAATCAGCAAAGAGTTTTTGGCTAAGTTACCGGTTTCTTTGAATCCAGATCAAGAGCCTGTTGAGCTGTTTAAAGAAAATCTAAGTGGTGTACAGCACAACATTTATAATAGTTTTCGATTTACGCCTCATGAAGGAGACTGGGTTGTTCCTGAAGGGCATTACTTTGTGATGGGGGACAATCGAGACAATAGCGCAGATAGCCGATTTTGGGGTTTTGTGCCAGATGAAAATATGAAAGGCCGTGCTTTTTATGTGTGGCTGCATTGGGATGATTTTTTTAGTATCCCGAGCATTAAAAATAACGGTTTGATTGAATAAATATTTTTTGGAGAAATTTTGAGTTCATCGTATCAGAAGCTGAGTCGGCGAATTGGTTACTTTTTTGCTGACCTTGGACTGCTTGAGCTGGCGCTAACGCACCGTAGTTTTGGTGGGAAAAATAATGAGCGCCTTGAGTTTTTGGGCGATTCTATCCTTAACTACGTGATTGCTGAGGATCTTTTTCATCGTTTTCCAAAAGCCAAAGAGGGCGAATTAAGTCGTTTACGAGCATCACTGGTCAAGGGGGATACACTGGCTGAATTAGCACGTGAGTTCCAATTAGGTGACTATCTTAAATTGGGTGCAGGTGAATTAAAAAGCGGTGGTTTTAGGCGCGATTCTATTTTAGCAGACACCGTTGAAGGTATTATTGGCGCTATGTATTTGGATGCTGGTATGGACGTGTGTCGCCAGCATGTTCTGGAATGGTATAAGTCACGTTTGGATGCTATTTCCTTAAAGGGAGTGACTAAAGACTCGAAAACGCTCTTACAAGAGTATTTACAAGCGCGTAAGCACGCGCTGCCGCAATATGATGTGGTGAATATTGTGGGTGAACCACACGATCAGACTTTCTATGTACATTGTTTTATAGAACTCTGTGAAGAAGCCATTGAAGGTAAGGGCAATAGCCGCCGAATCGCAGAGCAAATTGCCGCTGCGAAAGCATTGAAAAAATTGGAAAAGAAAAATGTCTGACGTTGAAGTTGAAGTTACGCACTGTGGTTATATCGCCATTGTTGGTCGCCCAAATGTGGGTAAATCGACTTTGCTTAATCACATACTAGGTCAAAAACTATCCATTACTTCACGTAAACCGCAAACAACACGCGATCAGATTCTTGGTGTAAAAACCGAAGGTCATGTTCAGGCGATTTATGTTGATACCCCAGGTTTGCATTTGGGTGAGACAAAAGCTATTAACCGCATTATGAATAAAACGGCCTCGGCCGCATTAAAAGATGTCGATGTGGTGTTGTTTGTGATTGATGCAGATCGTTGGACTGAGGAAGATGAAGCGGTTCTTCAGAAGGTAAAACACGCACGCTGCCCAGTTATTTTGGTGGTGAATAAAGTAGACCAGCTGGATCAGAAAGAAGATTTATTACCACGCCTAGCGAATTTGTCTGATCGTATGAACTTTGCGCAGATTGTCCCTATTTCTGCACTGCGCAATAAAAATCTGGACCGGTTAGAGCGTTTAGTAGAAAGTTATATCCCAGAAGGGGTGCAATTTTATCCTGAAGATCAGATTACCAATCGCAGCTCTCGTTTTTTGGCCGCTGAAATTGTGCGTGAAAAAATCACTCGCCAACTGGGTCAAGAAGTGCCTTATGAAGTCGCGGTGCAGATTGAGGAGTTTGTTTACGAAGAGTCGGCAATTCACATCAGTGCGCTGATTTTAGTTGAACGTAATGGCCAAAAGCGGATCATTATCGGCGAACGTGGTGATAAGATTAAGCTTATTGGCAAAGAAGCACGTATTGATATGGAGAACTTGTTTCAACATAAAGTAATGTTGAATCTCTGGATTAAAGTCCGTTCTGGTTGGTCTGATGATGAGCGTGCGTTAGCCAGTTTAGGCTATCAGGAAGAGTAATTTCTAATGCGCGTTTCTGCGTATGTCATCCATACACGCCCTTTTCAGGACAGTAAGATTTTGCTCGATATGTTGACGCTCGAGCAAGGTTTGATTAGGGGTGTGTGGCGATTACCAAAAAAAGAGGCCCGGGTCATACCTGGGCCTTTTTTATGTTACGAGATGGAGTTTTCTGGTCGTAGTGACTTAAAAACAGTAAAGAGCTTGGAGTCGGTCAAGTCCGCTTCTTCATTAGAAGGACTGCCTTTGTATGCGGCGTTCTATGCCCATGAATTACTTGAAAAACTGCTGCCAGCCAATTTACCGTTACCTGATGTTTACGTGCTATATAAGTGGCTAATTGAAAGCTTATATTCAGGTGCGCCGATTGCGCCTCTGTTACGACGGTTTGAAGTGGGGCTATTTTCGGAATTAGGTGTGGGCATTAATATGGTGTCTACTGGTCGCGGTGACTCTATTGAGGCTCGTCAGCTTTATCAGTTTCACTACAAGTTTGGGCTGCGACCTTATTATGGTGAAATACCAAAGCAAATGCCGATGTTATTTGTTGAAGGGCAAGTTGCATTGAATTACCACAGTGGTAAATGGATGGATAAGCAGGTATTGAGTCTGGCTAAAGAGTTGCATCGTCACTGGTTGGACAGTTTATTGAGCGGTAAGCCAGTTGTGTCTAGACGACTATTGCCAAAACAACCTTTTCAAGGCGAGCGTCACTTGGGTGTGCCTATTTTTCGAGTCTTGTAATGGAATGATTGTATAAAGGAGAGAGCGTTTGATTATTGGTGTTGGAACGGACTTGGTAGATATTGCTCGTATTGCTCAGTCGATTGATCGTCTAGGAGAGCGTTTTATTGATCGTATTCTAACGGCGGACGAGAAGCAACGTTGGTCTGAAATTGGTAATTTAGATCAGGCAAACGCTTATGTTGCTAAACGTTTTGCGGCGAAAGAAGCTGCTGTAAAAGCGCTGGGTACAGGAATTGGTTTAGGTGTGAGTTTTCAGCACTTTAGTGTGAGTAACTTATCGACTGGACAGCCAGTGCTAACTGTCGATGCCAGCATATTGGCGCGTTATGATTTTCCATTAGCATGGCATTTAAGTTTGACGGATGAAAAGGCCTACGCTCAGGCTTTTGTTGTACTTGAATCGAAGGAATGAGGCCAAGGAATAAGCTGGCGGTGGCTGAGTAGCTCCTCTATGGCATCAATAAAGTCTTTCGCTACGCCGTCGACATCTTCGAATCCTAATTCCTTTAAGTGTGTTTCTAAAAAGCCAGCATGGCGAGCAATATTGATTGTGCCTGTGTATTTTGAGGCACCATGTATTCTGTGTACGACTTCAATCATTTTTTCAGTGTCTTGATTTTCTAGGTGATGCTGAATCAACTTTTTCTCTGCATCCAACGAGTTTGCCAACATATCAAACATTTCTTTTGCTATGTCGGTTTTTCCATCGACGATGGCTAAGGCTTTTTCTAGGTCAAAAATCCCGATTAACTTGGCGTCAACTTGATCCTGAAATGTTTCTGTATTAGCGCGCCACGTCTCGATAGTACTCAGTAAAAGGTCTTCATCAATCGGTTTAGTTAAGTAAGCATTCATCCCACTGGCTAGAATTTGTTGTTGCTCTGTCCCCAAGGCGTGAGCGGTTAATGCAATAATAGGCGTATTCCTATAGAACTCCATTTGACGCAGCTGTCGAGTGGTTTCCATGCCATCCATTTCAGGCATTTGGATGTCCATAAAAATAAGGTCAAATTTATCATGATTTGCCATGTCAATGGCTTGCTGTCCACTGTAGGCCAAAGACACGTCTAAACCAATCGGTGTCAGCCAATGGTTTAATAGCTGCAAGTTGATTGGAGAGTCATCGACTGCCAGAATTTTGAGACCTTTTATTTTTTCGTTCAATGCACTTTTACCCACTTCCAGCTGTTGGCTAATGAGCGGCGTGGCGCTTTTATTAAGGTTTTGCAGGGCACTGTACAAGCGATCATGACTGATTGGCTTGAGAAGAATGTCGCTGCATAGGTTTTTTAAATCTGGGTAATGTGTGATTTGACCTGGTGGCTGAACCATAAGAATGCAAGGGATAGTAAACTGCTGTGCAGAGTAGGTAATCAGTTCACAGGCTTCGGCGACACTTTGGTCGTCGGGCATGACACTTAATAAAATAGCATCAATGCTACTGTGTTGTTTGTTCAAAATAGCGATCATTTGCTCTAAGTCGGAACACGCTATGCAGCTGACCCCAATACTCTTTAGATAGCTCTTTAGATAGCTCTTATAGGTGGTACTTGGTTCTAGTAAAATAACATGGCAATTAAGGTCTGGGTGACTATTGTTCAGCTTCTGAGAGGCTTTAAGGCTCAATGTGAAGCGGAAGGTAGAGCCAATACTAGGATCGCTGCTGACTTCAATTTTTCCATTCATCTGCTCAACAAGTTTTTTGGTGATAACCAATCCCAGACCTGTTCCGCCAAATTGTCTGGTAGTGCTGGTATCCACTTGAGAAAAAGGCTTAAACAAGCGATGGATTTTGTGTTCCGCTATGCCAATGCCGGTGTCTATAACCTGAAAAGATAAGGTGATTACTTGGGGGCTTTGAGAGTGAAGAGAGACTTTGGTGCGAACGGAGCCTTGGTGTGTGAACTTAATGGCGTTCCCAATAAGATTGGTTAAAATTTGGCGTACTCGTGTGCTGTCACCAATAAACCATTCAGGCACGTCTTGGCTAAACTCAGGAACCAAATCGATTTGCTTTTCTTTACTTAATAAGTTGATGCTCAGCGTTTGGTATACATCGTCGATAAGAGCTTTAAGGTTGAAGTGATTACTTTCCAGGCATAATTTCCCAGCTTCGATTTTTGAAAAGTCTAAGATATCACCAATAATGGCAAGCAGGCTATTGGTGGATTGCTCGATGGTATCAACGTAAAAGCGGTGTTGGGTATCAGTAATGTCCTTTTGCAGGGTTTTTGTATAACCCAGAATAGCATTGAGAGGAGTGCGAACCTCATGACTGATATTGGCAAGAAACTGTGATTTTAAGCGGTTTGACTCCATGGCTTCACGGTTTGCTATATGTAGTTGGGCGCTTTTCTCTTCCATACTATCCATACTACGGCGGATATCTTCGGTAGACTGCTCAATGCCAGAATTCAGTTCTTCATTATGGTGTTCTAATCTTTCTGTCAGATCGAGTAGGTCTTTTTGGAGAGAAGCGTATTCGGGCGGTAACTTCATCAGCTTTACTGTTGAAAACTGACCTTTAACCAGTTTATTTAAGGAGCCTGCAAGCCTGTTTATAGGTTGTGTTAGGGCTTTGGAAATGTGGAATGCACCTATAATAGTTAACACATTAAAAATAATAAGTATGAAAGTGACTAGACCTGCATATTGATATTTATCTATCCGGATGGCTGATTTATTGGCTTCAATTTTTACCCAGCCTATGAGGTTGCGTTGGTCAAGTGGGATAAATAAGTCGGTTTGAGTGTTAAAAACACCGTCGAGTGAATTGCTTGAGTAGTGAATGGCGTTGATAGATTCTAGATAGTCATCGTATTCTTTTAGGTATATGTTATCAGGAAAAGGAGTGTCTACCGATGTCGGTGTTTTCCCTAATTCAGCAATGATTTTTTGCTCGCTGTTAAATAGTTGAACACCACTTATGTCTTCATTATTGAGTGCGTTTTGGAGTATTCGATACATCATGTTTTGATCAGAAAATACAATAGCATATTCACTTGTGGTAGCGACTTGTTCCGTTATATTTGATGTACGTTCGTAAAGGTTTTGGTTTAAATCGTTAAAGCGAGTAGATACTAGAAACACACTTGCGAGCAGAGAAACAGCAAAAACAGGAGCGAACAATGCCCAAAATAGTTTGTTGCTTAGGCTCATGGTAGGAAGGTTCTGGAATATTTTTTTTATCATGCTAGGGCTATATTTCACGAGTTAATAGCAGGCTAAGTTGCCGTCGTTTTTACGCTTTTCACATTCTATTTCATAGTGATTGCACATCTTTTTTTTAGTGTTGGATGGTGTCTGAATGTAGGCGCATTCACGCCATTTCGTTCTGAGTTCTATATTGTTTAGTTTAGTGATTTTTGTAGTGGGTTTTTCACAGCTACTCATCATTAGGGCTAAAAAAAATAGAGTGAAAAAACGTATTACTAACATACTATTTACCAAGAATGCGAAAATGAAACTAAGTTTATAACGCTTTCTTATTGTACTGTTTAGGGTAAGTGTTCTTAAATAGTCACAGAGCGTTAAGTTTCATTCCCTATGCCATCAATGTCAATGAAGTTTTTTTATGATCCAGTACCCTAGCATTGAGTCCTTAATCGGACAAACTCCCTTGGTTCGCTTACAGCGTATCAATCCAAATCTAAGCAATACTATTTTGCTAAAACTAGAAGGACAAAATCCGGCGGGATCTGTAAAAGATCGCCCAGCTTTAAATATGATATTGCAGGCTGAACGCCGTGGTGATATCAAACCTGGTGACAGCTTGATTGAAGCCACCAGTGGTAACACTGGGATTGCCTTGGCGATGGTTGCGGCTATTAAGGGCTACAAAATGCATTTGATTATGCCTGATAATATGAGCCAAGAGCGCAAATCTGCGATGGCCGCATATGGCGCCATTCTGCATTTGGTAACGCAAGCAGAAGGTGGCATGGAGAGAGCACGAGATCTTGCTCAAGAAATGCAAGAACAGGGTGTCGGTATTGTGCTTAACCAATTTTCTAATCAAGACAATCCTAATGCACATTACCTGACAACAGGTCCAGAAATTTGGCAGCAAACTCAAGGAACTGTAACGCATTTTGTTAGCTCAATGGGGACAACTGGAACCATTATGGGGGTTTCCCATTATCTGAAAGAGCAAAATACAGACATTCAAATAATTGGCCTTCAACCACAAGATGGGGCGAGTATTCCAGGGATTCGCCGTTGGTCAAAAGAGTATTTGCCTTCTATTTTTGATGAGACTCGTGTTGATACCGTTATGGATGTCTCGCAAGAGGCGGCGGAAGTGACCATGCGTCGTCTTGCAAAAGAAGAAGGTATTTTTTGTGGAGTATCTTCTGGTGGTTCTGTTGCGACGGCTTTGTCTTTATCAGAACAGCTAAATAATGCCGTTATTGTGGCCATTGTGTGTGATAGGGGTGACCGTTATTTATCAACGGGCGTGTTTGATTGATGAGTGATCAATAGGGTATTAAGGTTCGCTAACGGGTGCAGATTCGCTGATAGATGCGATAGAATGCCCTTACGTTATCCTAGATTCAGGAACAAGAGAGCCACCTTTGAGAAAAAGAACCCCCATACGTCGACAATCTAAGCCTCAACCGATAGGTCCAGTGCAGACTTTTACAGTAGATGGGCTGACGCACGAAGCGAAAGGCGTTGCCCGTTTACAGGGTAAAGTAACCTTTATTGGTGGCGCTTTACCTGGTGAAACGGTCGCAGCACAAATCACCAAATCAGGTCGTCGTTTTGATGAAGCGGTCTTGAACTCGATTATTGAGCCAAGTGCTTATCGGGTCGAACCCTCTTGCCAACACTTTAACGTGTGCGGTGGCTGTAGTTTTCAGCATTTAGCGGATGAAAAGCAACTCTCTTCAAAAGCGGATTGGTTACAAGGACAATTGCGTAATCTAATCACCACTCAAGAGCTTGAATTGTTGTCTGATAACTTCACGCATTACCGTCGGCGAGCACGTATTGCCATTGATCGAAAAAAAGGCACATTGTTGTTGGGCTTTCGTGGCAAAGCTTCTAGCGACATCGTCTCCATTGATCACTGTGTTGTTCTTACTGGTAATCTACAAAAAATCTTTTCTTCTTTAAAGCTTGAACTATCAATAAATGGTTTGGCAGATTCGTTGGGCCATATCGAATTGTTAGAAGACACAAAAGGGGTTTCAGTATTGTTCCGATTGACCTCTTTTATATCTGATGAACTTAAAAGGGCATGGGAAAGCTGGGCGAAAAAAGAGCTAATATCGTTGTATTGGCAAGCACCAAATACGAGCAAGGCCGAGGTTTCGTCTGAAAATATGCGTCATTATGATCTGGGTGAATTGAGGTTGGAATATCACCCTCAAGATTTTATTCAGGTGAACGCCATTATGAATCAAAAAATGGTGGCTCAGGCGATGGACTGGCTAAGTCCAAACAAGCAAGATGTTATATTGGATTTATTCTGTGGCGTCGGGAATTTTTCTTTGCCACTCGCACAACATGCACAGTCGGTTATTGGTGTAGAAGTGCAGGAAAGCATGGTTGAGGCAGCGAGAAAAAACGCTAGCCTTAACGGCTTTGATAATCTTTCATTTGTAGCTTCTGATTTGACTCAACCCGTTGCAAATGAGTTTATGAAGCAGAAAATTACAAAGGTACTGCTTGATCCTCCACGTGCAGGCGCGTTTGAGTTTCTTGATACCATAATAAAAATTGGACCTAAGCAAATATTGTACGTTTCTTGCAATGCCTCTACGTTAGCAAGGGATGCCGAATATTTGGTCGCAAAGGGATATCGTGTATTGCGCGTGGGGCTGATGGATATGTTCCCTCAAACCTCTCATGTCGAAACGATGATGTTATTGCAAAAAAAGAAGTAAATTGAAGGGCGGATAGATGGTAACGGTAAGAAAAGATCACCCTGTGTTGGACGATGGTAGTGTCGATATTGATGGTTGGATGGGGCATTTTTCCCATTTAATTGATGACAGTGCGCGAGTACCTCTGCGTATGGCTTGTGAATTGGCTCGCCAAGCTGAATTAAAGTGCGCCCGACCGTCCTATTGGGGTGCGCAAGCGAGTACTTTTCGTGCTGGACTGGAAATGGTCGAAATTTTGTCTGGTTTTCGAGCGGATCAAGACTCATTGGTTGCCGCCGCCCTATACCGTGCTGTTCGAGAAGATCAATTGCCTATTTCTCGAGTGACGGACATGTTTGGTCGTAAAGTGGCCTCTCTTATTGAGGGTGTCATTAGGATGGGTGAGGTGTCCAAAAATTTAACACCAGATAACGCCTCTGAAGTGCTTGGCAGCAGTGAAAACCAGCTTGAGTCTTTACGAAAGATGCTGGTGTCTATCATTGATGATGTGCGTGTTGTTCTAATTAAGTTAGCGGAACGAGCTTGTGCCATTAAAGAAGCCAAACATCAAGATGAAGAGCGTCGCATTACCGTAGCGTTAGAAGTGCAGAGTGTTTATGCACCATTAGCTCACCGTTTGGGCATCGGCCATATCAAATGGGAATTAGAAGACCTTTCTTTTCGCTATCTTTATCCTTCTGATTATAAACGTATTGCCACTTGGCTGGATGAGAAACGACTTGACCGTCAGCAATTTATTGACGATGTGATTGCCTTGTTAGATGAGCGTTTAAAAAGCATTAACATTCACGCGGATTTAATGGGAAGAGCAAAGCACATCTATAGTATTTGGCGCAAAATGAAGCGTAAGAATATTGGCTTTGATGAAGTCTACGATGTGCGTGCGGTACGTATTCTGGTTGATGAGTCGATGGAATGCTATGGCGTCCTCGGCGTCGTACACAATTTATGGCGTCCAATACCTCAAGAGTTTGATGATTACATCAGTAACCCAAAGTCGAATGGCTATCAATCATTGCACACGGCGGTCATTGGCCCTCAAGGTCGCGTGCTTGAAATCCAAATTCGAACTCATAAAATGCATGAAGATGCAGAACTCGGTGTTTGCGCGCACTGGAAATACAAGGGAACGGATTTAAGTTCGAATAGCACCAGCTATGAAGAGAAACTGCAGTGGTTAAGAACCATTTTAGATTTTCATGAAGTTCAAGGTGATTTGGAATCCTTATCTGAACAAGTACGTAGTGATATCGAACAAGATCGTATTTATGTATTCACGCCGGAGGGGCATGTCGTCGATTTACCGATCAATGCAACGCCGGTTGATTTTGCTTATCGTGTGCATACAGAAATTGGGCATCGCTGCCGTGGAGCGAAGGTCAATGGCAAAATCATCTCTCTTGTGACACACCTAAAAACCGGTGATAAAGTTGAAATATTAACGACTAAAGAAGGTGGGCCAAGTCGTGACTGGTTGCACCCTACGTTAGGTTATGTGCAAACCAGTCGTGCCCGTGCAAACATACAGAACTGGTTCAGAAAAGAAGATCGTGAGAAAAATCTAGACGCGGGTAAGCATTTATTAGATAAACAATTAAAACGTTTGGGTATTGAAGACAGTCGTATTGATTTCCAAAAAATAGCCTCTCGTTTTAGTTTCTCGAATGCAAGTGACGTGTTTGTTGCGTTAGGCGCTGGTGATATTCAGTTATCACGAGTACTACGTGTTATTGATGATTTATACAATATAGATGGCGACATAGCGCCGCCTCGCCCGATCCGCTTGAAAAAAAGTCGGCATAAATCGTCTGATAATGATATCCATATCATGGGTGTGGGTAAGTTACTGACTCAAATGGCTAAGTGTTGTACACCTATACCGGGTGACGATATCGTCGGTTTCATAACTCAGGGGCGAGGTGTGTCAGTACATCGTCAGGATTGTATTAATATCGTACAGCTGGGTTTGGATGAACCAGAACGCATTGTAGATGTAAATTGGGGTGAGGAGCTTGATAATCAATACCCAGTAAATATACAAGTTGAAGCTTATGATCGAACTGGCTTACTGAACGATATCACCGGGCTATTGGCCAATGAAAAAGTAAACTTGTTGTCTATGAATACGTTATCAGCAAAAGAAAATCATATGGCAACGATCCGTTTTACGATTGAAGTAGGTGAGTTAAGTATATTGAGTAAGTTGTTACATCGTATCAATCAGCTGCCTAATGTATCGAATGTATTTAGAGAGAGAGATTTTTGAGTAGCCCTATAGAGCAACTGCAATATCTAATGACGTGTCTAAGGGATGAGTCATTTGGTTGCGTTTGGGATAAAAAACAAACCTATAAAAGCATTGCGCCATACACTCTTGAAGAAGCGTATGAAGTAGTAGACGCAATTGAGCGTGAAGACTTTGACCATCTAAAAGATGAGTTAGGAGATTTGCTTTTCCAAGTGATTTTTTACGCTCAAATGGCTGAGGAAGAACAGCATTTTAATTTTGATGATATTGCGAGGGGTATTGTTGAAAAAATGCTACGTCGTCATCCTCATGTTTTTCCGGATGGTGACATTGCTCGCTTTGGTGAGCCAAGCTTACTTACTGAAGAGCAAATAGCAGAGCAATGGCAACAAATTAAGGCTCAAGAAAAAGGTCAATCGAAGGAAGGGGTTTTATCTGATGTCCCTGTTTCTATGCCGGCTTTAATGCAGGCGGTAAAAATCCAGACAAAAGTTTCTAAGGTCGGATTTGATTGGCCAGACGTCGCCCCAGTTTTTGACAAAATAAGAGAAGAACTAGACGAACTTGAAGAGGCAATGAAGGAAAAAAATGACCTTCATGTTGAAGAAGAAATGGGGGATGTGTTGTTCGCCGTCAGTAATTTGGCTCGTCATCTTGATGTTTCACCCGATGTGGCATTGAATAAAACAAATATAAAGTTTCGCCGTCGCTTTTCTAGAATAGAAAGCCTAGTGTCGGCACAGAATAAAAATCTAACTGATTGTTCTTTAGAGGAATTAGACCGTTATTGGGAGCAAGCTAAACGCGAAGGTTTATAGGCTTGATTATCGTAAAATGGGTTAAAAACGCTTTAATTAAGGGCGTTATTGGAACTGTTTAGGAGGGTGAAGTGAGTGATAGTCAGGCGTCATTACGCGAAAATGTTAGGTTGCTGGGAGATTGTCTCGGTGAAAGCATGAGTAACCACTTAGGGGAAGGTTTTCTTGAGAAAGTAGAAAACATCCGATTACTTTCAAAAGACGGACGCCAATCAGGCGATTCCGCAGCTCTTATTCAAGCGTTAGAGGCATTAGACGACAAAGAAATTGTGCCTGTCGCTAGAGCGTTTAACCAGTTTTTGAACCTGTCTAACATTGCTGAGCAATATCACCGAGTACACCGTCGACGAACCAACGAGAGTTTAGGTGTGTATCACAATCCGATTGGGGATTTATTAACTCGTCTCTCTAAGCAAAAATTCACATCTGAGCAAATGATTGAATCTTTGAAATCACAATCGATTGAATTGGTTCTTACGGCTCACCCAACAGAAGTTGTGCGCCGTTCGCTGATACGAAAATACGATAATATTTCCAGTGAGTTAGAAGCATTAGACAAAGATAATATCTTACCATTAGAAGAAACTAAGCACATTCGCCGCTTAAAAGAAATCATCACTCAAGCTTGGCATACGGATGAAATTCGAGAAGACCGCCCAACACCAGTGGATGAAGCGAAATGGGGTTTTGCGGTTATTGAGCAATCATTATGGCAAGCGGTTCCACGTTTTTTTCGTCAACTGGATGAGCAATTTACTCAATTTTCTAAAGAAGATCGCTTACCACTTGATTTGGCTCCTATCCGTTTTGCAACGTGGATGGGTGGGGACCGAGATGGTAATCCGAATGTGACTCACAAGGTCACAAAAGAGGTGACTTTACTGGCACGGTGGATGGCCGCAGATCTTTACATAAAAGACTTAAATGTATTGCGTTCTGAATTCTCTATGACGCAATGTAATGCTGCACTGCGTGCACGGGTGGGTGACAGTTCTCAACCATACCGTGAAGTATTGCGCTACTTAGAAAACAAAATGCTAGCGACCAAAAATTGGGCGAAAGCATGTTTAGACGGCAAGCCGACTTCTGATGAGGCTATTTTTCTTGATATTCAAGAGCTCACCGATGATCTTATTTTGTGTTATCAGTCTTTATTAGATTGTGGCATGAAAGTGATTGCTAATGGCTCGTTGCTTGATCTTATTCGTTGTGCCGCAACGTTTGGTTCTACCTTAGTTCGTTTAGATGTCCGTCAGGATGCATCTCGTCACATTGATGCCTTGTCTGCAATCACTCGTTTTTATGGACTGGGCGATTATGCTGAGTGGGACGAAGCGTCTCGACAAGCGTTCTTGCTTACGGAGTTGAATTCTAAACGGCCGTTATTGCCTATGGAATGGACGCCAACCGAAGAAGTAAAAGAAGTTCTCGATACGTTTACTATGATCTCGAATGGTCAGCAAAACTCGTTTGGGTCATACGTTATTTCAATGGCCAGTGCGCCATCGGATGTTTTGGCTGTCGCTCTTATGCTGAAAGAGTCTGGTGTTAGCTTTCCTATGCGAATTGTACCGTTATTCGAAACCTTAGCGGATTTGGATAATGCAGAACCTATTATAGAACAGTTGTTTTCTTTGCCTTGGTATAAGGCCTATATCAATGGTCGTCAAGAGGTGATGATTGGCTACTCAGATTCAGCTAAAGATGCAGGGCAAATAGCCGCGACGTGGGGGCAGTATCGAGCGCAAGAAGCATTAACTCGTCTTTGTAAAAAACATGGTATTCACCTTACGTTATTTCATGGTCGTGGCGGCACTGTTGGACGTGGCGGCGGCCCTGCTCATGTGGCGATCCTGTCACAGCCACCGGGTTCGGTGAATGGGTCGATTCGAGTGACTGAACAAGGTGAAATGATTCGTTTTAAATTTGGTATTCCTGATATAGCGGTGCGTTCACTTGAGCTCTATTGTTCGGCGGTTATGGAGGCGTCTTTGATTCCTGCTGAACCTCCAAAAGAAGAGTGGCGCGCTATTATGGATGAAATGGCGGAAGTGGGGATGAATCAGTATCGTTCTATTATTCGAGGTCATGAAGATTTCGTTCCTTATTTTAGAGCGACGACACCGGAGCAAGAGCTGGCGAAATTACCATTGGGCTCTCGGCCTGCTCGCCGACGTTCTGACGGCGGAGTAGAAAGTTTACGAGCGATCCCCTGGATCTTTGCTTGGATGCAGATTCGCCTTATGTTACCTGCTTGGCTGGGTGCTGAAAGTGCCCTACAACAAGCGATTGAATCTGGTAATTTAGAAAAATTACGAGAAATGCATAAAAAATGGCCTTTCTTCGGTTCCTATTTGGACATGCTTGACATGGTTTTAGCGAAAGCAGAACCTGAAATCGCCGAGTACTACGAAAAACGCCTAGTGAGTGAAGATTTACAGGGATTGGGTCGTTTGCTACGCAGTAAATTAAAGCAAGTTAGTGAACTTGTCAGAACGCTGAAAAAACAAGAAAGGCTGATTGAGGATAACAAAACCATACGCCAATCTATTGATGTGCGAAATCCGTATATTGATCCATTGCATTATCTGCAAGCCGAACTTTTATATCGTAGCCGTAAGGATGAGGAGAACGCAGAAGTGAATAAAGCCTTGATGATTACCATGGCGGGTATTGCCAGCGGTATGCAAAATACAGGCTAACTTGTGTATATGACTAATAAATGCTCACTATTAGTAAGAAAATGACAAAAAAAGACACGTAAATTTGCATATAGAAGGGCTGCTTGGGTATGCTTGGCGGCCATTCAATTTTTTAGTATGCAAAAGGTCTGCTTGTACACTTGTTATTGAGCTTAGATAAGTATCAATAGTGCATTGTGTCGGCCACCCTTGCGAATCAGTTAACGCTGTCTTTTGGAGTTTTTTTATGCGAGTAATATTATTAGGTGCGCCAGGCGCTGGTAAAGGTACTCAGGCTCAATTTATCACTGAAGAGTTTGGCATTCCGCAAATTTCTACTGGGGATATGTTGCGTGCCGCAGTAAAAGCAGGAAGCGAGATGGGCTTAAAAGCCAAAGCGGTAATGGATGCTGGTCAGCTTGTTTCTGATGACATAATCATCGGGTTGGTTAAAGAGCGTTTGACGCAAGACGATTGTACTAACGGTGCTTTATTTGATGGTTTTCCTCGTACGATTCCTCAAGCGGATGCATTAAAAGACGCTGGCGTTAAAATCGACTATGTTGTTGAAATTGACGTGGCGGATGAAGAAATTGTAAAACGCATGAGTGGTCGTCGTGTTCATGAAGCTTCAGGTCGCACATATCACCTTGTGTATAATCCACCTAAAGTAGAAGGTAAAGACGACGAGACAGGGGATGACCTTGTTCAACGTGTCGATGATATTGAAGAAACTGTTCGTAAGCGTTTAGGCGTTTATCATGATCAAACGGCACCGCTGATCGGGTATTACCAAGATTGGTTGAAGGCAGAAGCGTCAACTGCGCCTAAGTTTGTGAAAGTGAATGGCGTTGGTGATTTGAATGAAATTAAACAAAGTTTATTAGCATCGTTAAAGGCTTAATGATTTCATGACCGTCATTTTAGCATTAGATACATCGACGCCTGCTTGTTCAGTAGCACTGAATATTGATGGTGTTGTGTTGGAAGATTTTCGCATTGCGCCTCGTCTCCATAATGATTTGATCCTGCCTATGGTGGATCAAATTCTGAGTCAAGCAGGATTGACGTTATCAAACCTTGATGCCATTGCATTTGGGCGAGGGCCAGGGTCTTTTACTGGTCTACGTATTAGTGCTGGTGTGGTTCAAGGACTGGCTTATGGTGCTGATTTACCCGTTATTCCTGTGTCTACACTTGCGGCCTTGTCTTTAGAAGGTTTTCAAAAAACGGGTAAAAACGACTGGTTGGCAGCGCTTGATGCCCGCATGGGTGAAATTTATCTAGGCGGCTACCATGTCAATAAAGTGAATGGTCTTTATGAGATTGCGTCATTACTTGATGAGCGAGTGATAAAGCCATCGGTTTTGGTACCATTTACACACTGTTTTGAAGGTGTCGGGTCTGGTTGGTGTTATGAGGAGGAATTGACCTCTTTTCTTCCTAAGCCGCCAGAGTATGTTTTGACAGACTTAGCGCCTCGCGCAGCATGCGTTGCAGAGTTGGCATTATTACACTTCATTAAAGGCGAGACGGTGTCTTCTTATGAAGCAATGCCAACGTATTTAAGGGATGAAATCACCTGGGAAAAACAGGCTCCTCGCATAGGGAAACGTTAGTTACATGCTGTGGTATCAAATTGTATTTTTGGCCTTAATTCAAGGGCTGACCGAATTCTTACCTATTTCAAGTTCTGCTCATTTAATTCTTCCGGCTCAACTGTTTAATTGGCAGGATCAGGGATTGGCGTTTGATGTCGCCGTTCATGTTGGTACCTTAGTGGCTATTGTTGGTTACTTTAGAAAAGACATCGCGAACATTATTTTAGCATGGTGTGTTTCTTTAAAAGACAAAAAAGCGACGCCAGATAGTCGTCTGGCTTGGTGGATTTGCCTTGCGACCATACCGGCTTGTATTGCAGGTTTGTTGTTTGACGACTTTATTAGCACTCATTTACGCTCTGTAGAAGTCATTGCTTATACTACGATTGGTTTTGGTGTTTTGCTTTGGCTATCTGACCGTTTTGGTGCATCGGATAAAACGGAACAGGATTTTGGCTTTAAAAGTGTGCTTTATATTGGTTTTGCTCAAGCGCTTGCTTTGATTCCTGGAACGTCTCGTTCTGGTATTACGATGACGGCAGCACGATTTTTGGGCTTTGGTCGAGAAAGTGCAGCACGGTTTTCTTTCCTTTTATCAATCCCTCTTATCTTAGCTGCTGGTGGATTAAAGCTCGTTGAGCTTGTGTCGTCAAATGTTGCTGTTGATTGGATTAGTATCTTAGTCGGTGTTATTTTGTCAGCGCTGAGTGCTTATTTTTGTATTTATTTATTTTTAAAATGGCTTAATACCATTGGCTTCTTTCCTTTTTTTGTTTATAGATTAATTTTAGGATTGGCCCTCTTGCTCATAGTGTATATTTAAAGGGTTATCTTGAGGGCCTTGTAGACTGAAGTGAGCCTTGCTCAATGGTTAATTTTTTGGGTTCAGATAAAAAGCCTCTAGTTTTAGAGGCTTTTTTCTATTTTGACGTTGAGTAATTTGTTTGCGAAAACTTAATAAGTCGATGTTTACCTTAACTCTTTTGGGCTTTGTTTGATGATGTATTTTGGAGAAGATGCTTTTGCTTAATTCTATTGCTGTTGCAACTGCAGATAGGTTTTTGGAATCAGAATCTCGTTTATTGGCTCAGTCTCTAAATCTTGCTTTTATTTCACTGCGTGAGCCAATTAAATTTGTATCGCAATATGATTACCTTTTGTTAAAAACGCCAGATGGTGTCGCTATTGCCAAAACAGGAAAAGGGGCTCCTAAACCTGTGTATGTAGATTTTACATCAGGGGCAGTGGATCATAGGCGACGATTTGGTGGCGGAAAAGGACAGGATATTGCAAAGGCGGTTGGTTTAAATAAGCGTTCAAATTTATCGGTTCTAGACGCTACGGCAGGTTTGGGGAGAGATGCTTTTGTCTTGGCTTGTTTGGGGTGTTCAGTCTCGCTTTGTGAACGTGTTGGTTTTGTTAGAGCGATGTTGCAAGATGGATTATACCGCGCTTCCTTTCATCATGAAGTTGCGGAAATTGTGGCGAAAATGCCTTTGCTCGATACTGATATAACAGGCATAGACCCCAGTGTGACATTTGATGTGGTGTATTTAGATCCAATGTATCCACACACGGATAAGTCGTCAGCGGCGGCTAAAAAAGAAATGGCTTTTTTTAGGGATTTAGTGGGTAAAGATTTAGATGCTGATGATCTTTTGCATCAGGCTATGCAACTAGCGGAATATCGAGTGGTCGTGAAGCGCCCTAAAGGCGCTCCATTTTTAAATGATTCTGAGCCAACGTATCAACTGGAAGGTAAATCGGGAAGATTTGATATTTATGTTTTAAAGTCACTCGATTCACTTTCAGCCTAGTCTTCTTATTAATAATGCGGTGGCCTGTCGCTATCGTTAGTAGGTTGTTGTTGGCGATAAGAGTCGAGTTGTTTTCCTAGCATGACGAACTTTTCTTTCATTAAAAGCATGTCTTTTTGTTGGCTGATTAGGACCTGATTTAAACTATCAATCGTATCTTCTTGAAATTGTAGTTTGAATTCTAATTCGTCTATACGTTGGTTGATTTGTGAGGTGTTCATAGATACCTTCTGTGTGTTAACCTTACTAAGTTAAACTCGTATTTTATGAGCTGTTCTATACGAATATATGGCGCCAGTATTGGTCATGTAAAATGTAAGAGTGGCGTGAAAATTGCTCTCATAAAGACGTTAAGTATTTTACTACTATCTTCTTTAGCTTCACATGGTAATTTCAAAAAGAGTTTAGTAAAAATATTTATTTATTCACTTTTGTACTAACACGGAGTCTATTTTTAAAAATGGGCCTCGCTTCACAATAATATTTAATTTGATAAGAGATATACTTTTATGAATGATCATCAGGATAGTGTTTCGCATAATAAAGAGTCTTCTGCTGGTTCCGCTTTTTTTTCGTTACGCACGTTTATAGTTAGCCTTGTTATTGCTTTGATTGTACCTCTGCTAATTGCAGGGGTTTTGAAAGAGGAAGTAGGCGCGAATTTCCTAATATACTTTGGCTTTGTTCTAGTATCTGTTTATGTCGGTGCTATGGTTAGCAAGGTTAGTTCTGTCGGTTTCGACTCCGAGTCTGATGAAGATGAAGATGATGACCGTGAGCAGGGAACAGTAAAATGGTTTAATTCTTCAAAGGGTTTCGGCTTTTTAACAATGGAAAATGGCGATGACGTATTTGTTCATTACCGTGCTATACGAGGTCGTGGTCGCCGCTTTCTTGTTGAAGGTCAGTTAGTCCGTTTTTATGTCACTGAAGGTGAAAAAGGCAAGCAAGCTGAAAACGTTTCTATTATTCGCGGTTAATTTTCACTATTTTATTTTAGAGGTCTTGTATGACAACTGTGACACTTAAAGGTAATCCTTTTGAAACTGTTGGTACTCTTCCTGCTGTAGGCTCTGTGGCCCCAGCATTTGAATTGGTTAAAACGGATTTATCCGTTGCTACTTTAGCAGATTATCAAGGTGCCAAATTGGTGCTGAATATCTTTCCTTCAGTTGATACGCCAACGTGTGCAACATCGGTTCGTAAATTTAATGAATCGGCGTCGGCATTAAAAGGTGTAAACGTAGTGTGTGTGTCAGCGGATTTACCTTTTGCTGCCGCCCGTTTTTGCGGCGCGGAAGGTATTGATAATGTTGATACGGGATCTAGCTTCCGTTCAACGTTTGGTGCGGATTACGGTCTCACTTTTTCAACAGGCCCACTTACTGGTCTTTTGTCTCGTGCTGTTGTGGTATTGGATGAGAAAGGTTCTGTGATTTATACAGAGCAAGTAGCAGAAACGGCAGATGAGCCTAATTACGAAGCGGCTTTGGCTGTACTAGCGTAACGTTCATTAAAAAAGCTCGCTCTATCAATATATAGAGCGAGCTTTTTTTTGTCTTTTTACTGGGTTTTATGTCTCTAATTTTTTTGTACTGGAATTGTGTTGGTGGTTCGCTCAACACTGTTGTCTTTATTTAAATACACCAGCTTAGGTTTGAATTGATCGGCCTCTGCTTCGCCCATTTGTCCATAAGCGGCTATGATAACGCGATCACCTACCTGTACTTTTCTTGCAGCTGCACCATTCATTGAAATAGTACCTGAACCGGATTCTGCTAATATCACGTAGGTGTGAAAACGTTCGCCGTTATCCACATTGTATATGTCAATTTGTTCAAATTCTCTGAATCCAGCGAGCTCTACAAGGTCTTTATCGATGGCGCAGGAACCGTCATACCATAACTCAGCTTGCGTTACGCTGGCCATGTGAAGCTTGCCTTTAAGAAGTGTGATTTGCATGTATAAAGTCTCTATTAATATTTCTGTACCGCGTATTTTGTTACGGATAACCTAGTTCCAAATAAACGGACCTTCACCGTATGCGTTTATTTGCCACCATTGATCAGGGTCTTGGTCTCCTTCTTCTTCCCATGCTTCGAAATTACAGCGTACTTCGCAATTAAGAGACTTAAAAGCCTGTCTGGCGCAGTCGATGTCATTTTCCCAAGGGGTTTTATCCGAATCAAAAGAAATAGAGGTAAAGCGTTTACCTGCCGCTTGCTTCAAAATTGTCACGTCAATGTCGTTGCCATTCGAATTGATGGTGATTTTTGAACACAATTTTGATGGTTCGCTTTTATTGACTATAGTGAATGTTTCTTCAAGCCAAGCAATGATCTTTTCTGTTGGGCAGGATAATGTGTATATTTCGATGTCAGTTTGCATCCTATTAATCCTTCTTTTTAATCATGTGATAAATTCTGAGAATACTCATTGATAGGTAGCCAACGAGAGTCCATAGCACTCCGCATCCCGCAAGTATTAGTCCAAATAAGGCCATAATTTCTTGAGCAAGAGATTCTGCAATGACGCGATCTGCGACCATAAGTATGAGCACTCCAAAGACGAAAATTAACCCGCCTTGAATCATTTTTATAAGCGCTACTCTAGGGTTGTTTCCTAGCTTCATCGCTAATTTATGGATAGAGTCTCTCATTTGGATACTTGTTTTATACTTTGTCTGTAAATAAATTTTTGAGTATGCGAGTGTAGATTTCAGAGAGCTTATTTAGGCTGTCGGCATCGACGCATTCGTTAATCTGGTGAATGGTGGCATTGATTGGACCTAGCTCCACGACCTGTGTGCCCATTTTGGCAATGAATCGGCCATCAGAGGTACCACCAGAAGTGGATAGTTCAGGGGTGATATTGACCGTCGCTTGAACCGCGTCAACCATGGCATCAACGAGCTCTCCTGGTCGAGTTAGAAAAGGCAATCCGTTGTATGTCCATTCGATATCGTAGCGTAGTTCATGCCTGTCTAGGATGTCTATAACGCGGACTTTAAGTGCATCGAAGTCGAGTTCCGAAGAAAAGCGGAAATTAAACTGAGCATTGAGTTTGCCAGGAACAACATTAGTCGCTCCCGTTCCCGCTTGTATATTTGATATTTGGAAGCTGGTTGGTGGGAAAAAATCGTTACCGTCATCCCAATGCGCGCGCGCCATCTCATCAAGTGCGGGCGCTGCTAGGTGAATCGGGTTTTGCGCTAAATGTGGATAAGCAACGTGGCCTTGCTTCCCGTGCACGGTTAAATTACCACTAAATGAACCACGTCGACCATTTTTGATAATGTCGCCAAGCGTTTTAGTGCTTGACGGTTCACCTACAATACACCAATCGATCTTTTCATTGCGTGCCATAAGCGCATCCACGACACGTGTTGTACCATCGACAAATGGACCTTCTTCATCACTGGTGATCAAGAAAGATATTTGGCCTTGATGATCAGGGTGCTCTCCAATAAAGCTTTCGACTGCTGTAACCATTGCGGCAAGACTACCTTTCATGTCAGCCGCGCCGCGTCCGTAGAGCATGCCGTCGATAATGGCAGGAGAAAAAGGGGGAACTTTCCATTCAGCCTCTGGACCTGTTGGCACAACGTCAGTGTGTCCGGCAAAGCAAAGGTTTGGGCCGGTAGTGCCGCGTTTTGCATAAAAGTTTTTTACTTCTCCAAAAGGCATGTATTCAATGTTAAACCCCACGTTTTTTAATCGTTCGATCATGAGGTCTTGGCAGCCTGCGTCTTCTGGGGTTACAGAAGGGCGAGAAATAAGATCTACGGCAAGTTTTAGTGTAGGTGACAAGTCAGACATTCTTTACCTTTGTGTTAGTTTTCGCTACCTTATGAATGATTCTGTTACTATAACAGGAGATTCATACAAAGGTGGGATTATGAAATTAGGTGTTGTTGTATTCTTAGGTTTGATTTCTGCTAGTTGTAGCCTTTTTCAGCAGCCAGTTATTCAGGAATCGTATTTCGTCCCGGTGATCCGTTCTGATAATCCATCTTCTGGTTATACGCCATCGGTGACGCCTATGTCGCAGAGAAAAGCAAACCCTCGTATCTATACTCCAGTCTTACGCTAACGTAACCTTTGGGTGTATTCATCAATACTGAAGCCTAAAATAATCGAATCATCGATTTTTAATAGGGGGCGTTTAATAATAGAAGATTGAGAAACCATGATGTGGACGGCGTTTTCATTGTCCATGGTGTTTTTCGTTTCTTCCTCAAGTTTTCGCCAAGTAGTTCCGCGTTTATTGATTATATTTTCCCAGCCGAGCTTGTCTACCCACGCTTTTGCAGTAGCTTCATCTAAGCCTTCTTTCTTATAGTCATGAAAGGTGTATGCAATGTTGTTTGCATCTAACCAGCGAAAGGCTTTTTTCATGGTATCGCAATTTTTGATGCCAAATATTTCAATCATTTTTTTGTTCCGCAATGCGCCATTTAAAGTGCTCTCAAAATGGCGCTTCTTGGTTATTAGTGTTTTCTATTTTTAGTTATGAGCGTGCAGCACTTCGTTTAGTGCGATGGCTGTCTTATTGGTTTTGCATTCAATCGCACCAGTTTCTGAGTTGCGACGAAATAAAAGATCCGATTGGCCCGATAATTCGCGTGCTTTGACAGTAGAAACGACTTGATTGTTTTCATCCAGAACGGCCACTTTAGAGCCAGCGGTGATATACAAACCAGATTCTACGATACAGCGATCACCAAGACCAATGCCAATGCCTGCATTGGCACCAATCAAGCATTTTTCGCCAACCCCAATGACAATGTTGCCACCGCCAGACAGTGTGCCCATTGTGGAGCAGCCGCCACCTAGATCAGAACCATTACCGACGACAACGCCAGCAGAAATACGACCTTCCACCATGCTAGAGCCAAGAGTACCAGCATTGAAGTTAACAAAACCTTCATGCATAACGGTTGTGCCTTCGGCTAGGTGGGCGCCTAAACGAACACGTGCAGCATCACCGACACGGATGCCAGTAGGAACAATGAAGTTCAGCATTTTAGGGAACTTATCAACGCTAAACACTTCAATAGTGCGGCCTTCCATGCGTGCGCTTAGTTGACGATCTGCTAGCTCTCGTACATCGATAGGGCCTTCGTTTGTCCATGCGGTATTGATCAGTAGGCCAAACATACCATCTAATATTGTATTGTGAGGTTTGACTAAGCGGTGCGAAATTAGTTGAAGTTTTAGGTACGCTTCTGCTGGGTTACTTGGTGCTTCATCAGCGGCTAATACGCACAAAATAATGGGCTTAGTAGACGCTTTTAAACGGGAAGCTAACTCTGCCTGTTCTATGTTTCCCGCTTTTAAAAGGTTCATGTGTAAGCGGTTTAGATCGCCTTCTTCCAGTACAAGTGTCGCGTTTCCACCTTCATAATTGGTGCTTTCTAAAAGTGCATCCAGCGTACTTTTTTCTGGATTCAGGCTTGGTGCTGAATAGAAAACTTCTAGCCAATTGCCTTCTTTGTTTTGTGTGCCGATACCGAGACCGAACGCGAAGATTGTGTTGCTCATGTGTGGTTTCTCCAACTGAGTTATCTTTATAAACAGATTGCTATGGGGTTATCTGCGACTGAGGAAGTCTTTAATTCTTTTTGCTGCCTCAACGCATTCAGATTCTTCGGCGACTAACGCCATACGAATGTGGCGGTCGCCAGGGTTTATACCATCCACTTCTCGACCTAAATAGCTTCCGGGTAAGACGACAACGGACTCTTCTTGATACAGTAAAGTGCAAAAATCTTCGTCTTTCATGTTCAGCTCAGGCCATAAGTAAAAGCCTGCTTCAGGTTTAGAGACGGACATAATAGGCGATAATATATCTAAAACAGAATCAAACTTACGGGTGTATATCTCGCGATTTTTAATGACATGTTCTTCATCATTCCAAGCGGCGATAGACGCGTCTTGGTGGTGAATTGGCATGGCGCATCCTTGGTAGGTTCTATAAAGTAAAAAGGGTTTCAATATAGATGCGTCGCCAGCCACAAAACCAGAGCGTAGGCCCGGTAGATTGGAGCGTTTTGAAAGAGACTGGAAAATCAAACAGTGATTATAATCTGTGTGTCCTAATATTTGGCATGCTTCAAGCAGTCCTAGAGGAGCTTGATCACCAAAGTATATTTCTGAATAACATTCATCGGCGACGATGGTAAAGTTGAAGGTATTGGCTTTCTCTATGAGATAAGCGTATTCGTCTAATGTGGTAATGGTGCCACTTGGGTTGTTGGGTGAGCAAACGAACAACACTTCGCAACGCTGCCAGATACTATCGTCAACGAGCTGGTAATCAACCTTGTAGTTCGTTTCGGCGCCACAAGGTAGAAAATGAAGTTCTGCTCCAGCTAGAATGCCAGCACCTTCATAAATTTGGTAAAAAGGATTTGGACTGACAACAAGCGAGTTCTGTTTTTCACCAACCAGTGTTTGAGTGATGGCGAAAAGCGCTTCCCGAGTCCCAGTTACTGGCAAGATCTCTGTGTCTGGATCGAGGTTATCAAGTTTAAAGCGACGTATTGTCCATTCGCTCATAGCATTTCTTAACGGTAACTCGCCCTTGGTGCTTGGGTATTTGCTAACACCACTTAAGCTTTTGGCAAGCGTATCGAGCACAATGGCTGGTGCTTCGTGTTGTGGCTCGCCAATGGTTAATTTGATAAGGGGCTTTTCGGGGTTTGGCGATAGCCCTTCTAGAAGCTCTGCAAGCTTTTGGAAAGGATATGGGTGCAAAGAGTGTATAAGAGGGTTCATTGGTTTTTAGTCCATCGCTTGAGAAAAACGGTCTATTTTCTCTTTTAAAAGAGTGCAAATTCTATTCATGTTTTCTGTATCAGTAATAAGGTCGCCATTTTCTTCTGTGATATAAAAAGTATCTTCTACGCGTTCACCGAGTGTGGCAATTTTTGCTTTATGAAGCATGATGTTGTTGTTCATGAAAAACTGTCCTACTAGAGCCAGTAACCCAGGTCTATCTGGCGCGGTTATTTCTAGTGCAGACCACACTTCTTCGGGTTGGCTGACAAAATGTGCGGTCGCCGGAGAGTTGAATATTTTTAAAATTCTTGGTGTGTGGCGCTGTACGACGCTTTCATACATTGATGGTGTTTCAAGTTGTTCCATCAGTGTTTTACGAATAAGAGTGATGCGCTCTTTGTCTAGATATAGATTGGTGTCGTTGTCATTACTGTCCATAACAACAAAACTGTCTAAAGTGAAGTTGTCTGTCGTGTGGCTTATTTTAGCGTCCAAAATGGTAAGGCCAAGCTGTTCAAAGGTTGCTGCAGTAACGGCAAAAAGGTGTTTGCTGATGGGCATGTAGATGAATATTTTGCTGGCGCCAGAAAAATTGCGTCCACCTAAAGGTGTAATTGCTATTAGAGGCTTTTCACTTGGGCGATGGCGTAAGATGGCTTCTGTATTCCAGGCTATTTCGTCACCATTTGAGCGAATAAAATACTCGTCTTCAATCGATCCCCAAATTTTTTCTGCTTCCATAATATCGACATTACGTTCGATAATAATTTCCAGTGCGCGTTGTTTATGTTCGTCGCTTATCATATCGGCATCGATAGGGAAGTCTAAGCCTCGACGCAGTGCGCGCTTTGTTTCTAAATATAGCTGACGCATAAGCGATGCTCGCCAACTGTTCCACATGGTCGGATTGGTCGCATTAATATCAGCCACGGTGAGAATAAATAGATAGTCTAAATGCTCTTGGTCTTTGACGTAGCTGGCGAATTCCCAAATTACTTCCGGATCTGAAATGTCTTTGCGCTGTGCTGTAACAGACATGTATAGGTGGTTTCTGACCAGCCAAACAACAAGTTCAGTGTCTTGCTTTGATAGTCCGTGACGTTCACAGAAGGCTTGGGCATCGATGCAACCTAATTCAGAATGGTCTCCACCACGGCCTTTTGCAATGTCATGATACAGACCTGCAATGTACACTAATTCTACTTTTTGGATATGGCGTATGGCTTGGCTCGAGATAGGGAATTTTTGTTTGTACTCTGGCAGCCATAAGCGACGTAAATTTTCAACTACCTGTAGTGTGTGTGCATCAACCGTATAAATATGAAAAAGATCGTGTTGCATTTGACCGATGATTGCGCCAAATTCTGGTAAATATCGACCAAGCAAGCCTAGGTGTTTCATCGATCTTAAGATACTTGTGAGGTTGTGGCGGCTTGATATGATGTCTAAAAAAAGATCGGTGTTTGTTTTATTGTTTCTGAAATTGTCGTCGACTAGTTCTAGGTTGTCACGCAGCTGTCTCATCGTGTTGGCGCGAATGCCTTTTATATTCTCATGAGTGCCCAGTAAAACATAAATTTCCAACATGCTAGACGGATGATCTTGGAATAGTGTGGTGGAGCGAGCTTCCAATTGTCCGTTAGCAACCTGGAAATGATTGTTGATGATTTCTACAGGGGCGACAGCGTCTTTGGTCAAAAAGGATTCTTCAAAGTGCTGTAGGAGTAAGTCGTTAAGCTGTTGGATGGCGGCAACACTTTGGTAATAGCCTTGCATGAAGCGCTCAACATTGCGCTTCAAGTCGTCGTCGTCAAATCCAAACAGTTTTGCAAGTGTGCGCTGATGGTCAAAAAGGAGTCTGTCTTCTTTACGTCCTGCTACTATGTGCAAAGCCCAGCGTATTCTCCATAAATGGCTTACCGCACCTTTGAGTTGAATGTATTCATCTTCTGATAAGAAGTGTTTTTCTATGAGGGCGCTTAGTCTGTTTGTGTGTAAGTGGCGCTTGGCAACCCAGTCGATGACTTGCATGTCTCTTAGCCCGCCTGGGCACTCTTTCAGATTGGGCTCTAAGTTGTAGGCTGTATTTTGGTATTTTGCGTGGCGTTGCTTTTGCTCTGCTAATTTAGCCTGATAAAAAGAGTGGCCATCCCACATTTGAGAAATATCGACGTGTAACTTTAATGTGGCTAGCAAGTCTGATGGGCCTGTTAGGGTTCTAGACTCAATCAAATTGGTAATAATGGTGATGTCTTTGGCTGCCATTTCGGTACATTCGTCGATAGTCCGAACACTATGGCCAATGTCTAAATTGATATCCCAAAGAAAGGTGATAAAGGCTTCGATTTTGTTTTTGGGCGCCGACGTTTCATTTTCAATAAGAATTAAAAGATCGATGTCAGATTTCGGGTGAAGTTCACCACGTCCATATCCACCAACGGCGACGAGGCTGACATGATTCTCATTGTTAAGCCCTTTTGCAATCCAGGCGGCTTGTAGTACTTCGTCATAAAACGAAGATAGCCCTTTGACGAGTTTTTCTATTGGGTAGAGGGAATGAAAAAGGTCGTTATATATTGCTGTTTTTTCTTCAATGATGGCTTTGTAGTGAGAAATAGAACAGCTAGGTTGAGCTAGTTCATTTTTTTCTTTCTCAGTAAGTAATGGCGGAGCGTCTGGAAAAGCAGGGAAGTCCATACAAGAGCCTCGAAGAATGAGTGATATTTTCTAAAATGATGAATCTGTAAGTTTTGTATCTTAGTGCTAATAAAGTAGCGCCTCTCTTATGAGAAGCGTGTTTCTTCTGGTCGACGAGTTAGTACTTCTACACCATCTGCGGTGACGAGCAAAGTGTGCTCGTATTGTGCGGATAGACGGCCGTCTTTAGTTTTAGCAATCCAGTTGTCTGGGCCTGTGTGTTTCACTTGTTTTTTTCCGGCATTGATCATTGGTTCGATGGTCAGAGTCATGCCTTCTTCTAGCATCACGCCTGTGCCTGCTACACCATAATGTGCAACTTGCGGTTCACCATGAAAAGTGGTGCCGACGCCATGGCCGCAATACTCTTCTACGACAGAGCAGTGGTTTTTGTGAGCATGAGCTGAAATAGCGGCACCGATATCACCAAGACGAATACCAGGTTTAACAAGATCAATCGCAAGATAAAGGCATTCTTGGGTGACTTTGGCGAGGCGTTCTGCATGAGGTAATGCCGGCCCCGCGAAAAACATTCTGCTGGTGTCGCCGTAATAGCCATCTTTGATGATAGTGATGTCGATATTAACTGTATCACCTTTTTTTAAGGCTTTATCATTTGGAATACCATGACAAATCACATCATTGACTGATGTACAACAAGACTTAGGGAAGCCGTGGTAGTTTAATGGAGCAGGAATGGCACCTTGCTCTTTTATGATGTAGTTATGAGCGATGATGTCTATTTGTTCTGTTGATACGCCTGGTACTACAAATTCTTCGAGCATGACTAAAACGTCTGCAGCCAGTTTTCCAGCCACTCTCATTCCTTCAATGTCGCTGATATCTGTGAAGCGAGTGGATGCTGGTCGAGGCGTCCAGCTAGGAGCGTCTACACGGCCATCTTTTGTTAGTTCTTCAACTTTTTGTAGGATTTCGTTGCTCATAATTAGCACATCTTTAAATAGTTTATGTCTATATTGATAGTATGTTGCGGGATATTCTACATGACTTGAGCGATAGAATCGCCTCTCAAATTGAAAAAAACACGCCCCAGAGTACGCGTAAAAAAAACCTTCAAGTCTTTTTGTTTTATGTCAAATGTGGTATAAAACGCCCGCCTGTCGGACTTTGGTTCGAAATAGGCGAAAAACTCAAAAAAACTAACGATCTTGCCGCAATAAAATAAAGTGTCTGGGGTGTCATTGGTTGCCTTAAACCTTGTTTGACTGACGCTTTTAGCTGGTAAGCATAAATAACCCAAATATAAAGGATAGTAAAATGCCTACAGTTTCTATGCGCGACCTTCTACAGGTTGGTTCACACTTTGGTCACCAAACTCGTTACTGGAACCCAAAAATGAAGCCTTTCATTTTTGGTGCTCGTAACAAGATTCATATCATTAACCTTGAGCATACAGTTCCTGCTCTTAATGACGCTCTTGAGCTTGTTAAGAAAATGGCTGAGAACAAAAACAAGGTTTTGTTTGTTGGTACTAAGCGTGCTGCATCTAAAACGATTAAAGAGCAAGCTGCTCGCTCTGGTATGCCATACGTTAACCACCGTTGGTTAGGTGGTATGTTGACTAACTACAAGACCATTCGTGCCTCTATCAAGCGTCTTCGTGAGCTTGAAGGTCAGGTGTCTGATGGTACTTTCGAAAAGCTGACTAAAAAAGAAGCTTTGATGCGTACTCGTGAGCTTGAAAAACTTGAGCTTTCTATGGGTGGTATTAAAGACATGGGCGGCCTTCCGGATGTTTTGTTTGTTGTAGACGTTGATCACGAACGTATTGCTATTAAAGAAGCAAACAAATTGGGCATTCCTGTTATTGGTATCGTTGATACTAACAGTAACCCAGATGGTGTTGATTACATTATTCCTGCTAACGATGACGCAATTCGCGCTGTTCAGCTTTATGTTGGCGCTTTTGCTGATGCTGTTCTAGAAGGTCGTTCTGCGACTGCTGGTACTGCTGATGAATTCGTTGAAGTAAGCGAAGCTACTACTGAAGCGTAAGCAAACTTTCTAGTTTGTTCTGGTTTCTAAAGGGAGGTTTCTTACCTCCTTTTTTAAATTTGAATTGGTAAAAAGAGGATTTAACATGGCCGCAGTATCTGCAGCATTGGTAAAAGAGCTACGTGAACGTACTGGCCTAGGCATGATGGAGTGTAAAAAAGCACTTGTCGCTGCTAACGCTGACGTTGAAGTAGCTATCGAAGAGCTACGTAAATCAAGTGGCATGAAGGCAGCTAAAAAAGCGGGCCGTACTGCAGCTGAAGGAACAATTGTTATGCGTGTCGCTGACGATTCTTCTTACGCTATCTTGGTTGAAGTAAACTCTGAAACTGATTTCGCGACTCGTGACGAAGGCTTTATTGCTTTCGCAAACAAAGTTGCTGACGTTGTTTTTGCAACGAAAGAAACGGATGTGGCGGTTTTGCTTGCGGGTGAAATTGGTCAGGCGCGCGAAGCATTGGTACAAAAAATCGGTGAGAATATTTCTCCTCGTCGTGCTGTCATTATCGAAGGCGGATTAGTGGGTGCTTACCTTCACGGTAACGGCCAAATCGCTGTGTTGACTCAGTTGGAAGGCGGTTCTGCTGAACTGGCTAAAGACGTGTCTATGCATATTGCTGCTGTTGCTCCTCGCGTAGTTCGCGGCGACGACATGCCAGCAGAAGTTCTAGCAAAAGAAGAAGAGATTGTTCGTGCTCAGCCAGACATGGCTGGCAAGCCTGCAGAAATCGTTGATAAAATGATTGTGGGTCGTATGAAGAAATTCTTGGCTGAAAACAGCTTGACTGAACAGCCTTTTGTTAAGAACCCAGAAATTAAAGTTGGCCAGCTTGTTAAAGACGCTGGTGCAACAGTAACTTCTTTCATTCGCCTTGAAGTTGGTGAAGGTATTGAAGTTGCTGAAGTAGACTTTGCAGCAGAAGTAGCAGCACAGCTTAGAGGTTAACTCTTAGTTGCGGTGTCTTCAACAAAAAGGGGCAGCTTGACTGCCCCTTTTTATGAAAGACAAATGCGAGAGTGTCGGATAAATAGACCTCAGTTATTAAAGAAATGAAACCATTGCCGGAGGTTGATATGCCAAAAGAAAAGAGTCCAAAATACAAACGAATTTTGCTTAAATTAAGTGGCGAAGCCCTAATGGGGGATGAGTCCTTTGGTATCGACCCTAAAGTGTTAAATCGTATTGCGCTTGAGATTGGCCAGCTACGAGGCATTGGTGTTGAAGTTGGTATCGTTATTGGTGGTGGTAACTTGTTTCGTGGTCAGGCGTTGAGTAAAGCCGGCATGGATCGCGTTACTGGTGACCATATGGGGATGCTGGCAACGGTGATGAACGCGTTGGCAATGCGAGATGCATTGGAACGTGCGAATATTGCGACCCGAGTGATGTCAGCCATCACAATGACGGGCATTGTTGAGCCTTACGATAGACGTCGTGCTATGCGATTGATGAAAGAGGGTGACGTGCTGATTTTCTCAGCGGGAACGGGTAATCCTTTCTTTACAACTGACTCTGCTGCTTGTTTACGCGGCATCGAGATTGATGCAGATGTTGTATTGAAAGCAACGAAGGTTGACGGCGTGTATTCTGCTGATCCTATGAAGGATCCGGCTGCCGTGAAATATGATACATTGGGCTACGATGAAGTCCTTGAAAAACAATTAGGGGTCATGGATTTAACTGCGATATGTTTGACCCGTGATCATGGCATGCCAATACGTGTGTTTAATATGAATAAGCCCGGAGCCTTGATAAATATCATGGTTGGTGGCAGTGAAGGTACACTGATTAAGTGAGGAAGTTATGATTAACGAAATTCTTAAAGATGCAGAAGATCGTATGAATAAAGCGGTTGCTTCTGTTGAATCTGCGTTTAAAAAAATTCGTACAGGTCGTGCGCACCCCAGTATATTGGACTCGGTTAAAGTGAACTATTATGGCACTGAAACGCCACTAAGTCAGATTGCTAATATAACGGTTGAAGATGCGCGTACCTTGGGTATTTCTCCTTGGGAAAATAACTTAGTACCTGAAATTGAAAAAGCCATTATGAAGTCTGATCTTGGTCTGAATCCTGCTACAAATGGAAATCTTATTCGAATTCCTATGCCGGCTTTGACGGAAGAAACTCGTAAGAACTATTTTAAGCAGGCAAAGAGCGAAGCTGAAAACGGTCGTATTGCTATTCGTAATATTCGTCGTGATGCAAACAGTAGTCTTAAAGACCTAGTGAAAGAAAAAGAAATTTCTGAAGATGATGATCGTCGTGGTCAGGATCAAGTTCAAAAAATAACAGACAAGAGCGTGGCTTTGGTTGAAGAGCGTCTTGCTGCAAAAGAAAAAGACTTGATGCAAATCTAATAAAAAGGGCGAGCTTTGGCTCGCCCTTTTTATTGACTAGGGTAAAGTTATGTCTGAATTGGATGGCGCTGATTTTGATTCAGTGGTCGGACCAGCTCATGTTGCCATCATAATGGATGGTAATAATCGCTGGGCAAAGAAAAAACATCTTCCAAGCATTGCGGGCCATACGGCAGGTGCTACTGCTGTTCGCCGAGTGGTTGAGGCCGCGGCCAGATCTGGTGTTGAGGTATTAACGCTATTCGCCTTTTCTAGTGAGAACTGGAAACGACCTAAGTTAGAGGTTGATGGTTTGATGGCGCTGTTTATGCGCTCTCTCAAAAAAGAGCTAAAACGATTGAATGAGCATAAAATCCGGCTTCGGGTTATTGGCAATCTTTCGGGGTTTAGTTCTGGTTTGCAGAAACAAATCCAGAGTGTTGAAGACGCCACAAAAGATAATAACCAAATGACATTAGTGATTGCGGCGAATTATGGTGGTCGTTGGGATATTGCGCAGGCTGCGAAAAAAATATCCGAGCTCGTTATGTCAGGAGCGTTGTCGCCAGAAGATGTCGATGAAGCGTTATTAGGGCAACATGTAGCCTTGGCTGACTTACCTCCGCCTGATTTGTTAATTAGAACATCTGGGGAAGAGCGTATTAGTAATTTCTTACTTTGGCAAACCGCTTATTCTGAGTTTGTGTTCCTTCCGGTGTTGTGGCCGGATTTTGATCAACAGCATTTTGATGACGCGATTCAGGTGTATCAAAATCGTCAACGTCGTTATGGTGGTCGATAGCCATGTTACTTCCTCGAATTTTAAGTGCCATAGTCATGGCTGTTTTGTTTATTTGTGCGGTTTTTGTGCTCGAAGAGTCACATTTTATTGTCGCTATGGCGGGTGTTGTGTTGCTGGCTGGCTGGGAATGGGCTCGTTTATCGGGCGTACGTAGTCAAATAGGCCGCATTGGATTTTCTGTTCTTATTGGTGTTGTGTGCTTTTGGGTTTTCAATTTCAATTTACAGAAAGCGTCACTTTATATTAGTCCTTTGTTATGGGGCTTAGCGCTTTATTGGGTGGTACGTTATCCAGCGCCTTTATTGTGGCGTCATGTTTTTAGTCGCTTGTTATTTGGCGTTTTTGTGTTGCTTACAACTTGGACTGCCTTGGTTGTTTTAAAGCAGTCAGATGATTTCGTCGTTTGGGTTTTGCTGTTGATGGGATTGATCTGGGGTGCTGACTCTGGTGCTTATTTTGCGGGTCGAGCTTTCGGGAAAAGAAAGTTAGCAAAATTTGTCAGTCCGGGTAAATCATGGGAAGGCGTTATCGGTGGTTTAGTGTTGACTCAGGTGGGTGTGGTTATATTTGCCATATTAAGTGGGTTCACGTTAACCCAGTGGAGTATTCTCACGGTTATTGCGTTATTAACTTCCTCGGTCTCGGTGTTGGGTGATTTAACGGAAAGTTTGTTTAAGCGACATGAGAAGCTAAAGGATTCGAGTCATTTGATTCCTGGACACGGCGGTGTAATGGATCGTGTCGATAGCTTAACGGCGGCAGCGCCTATTTACGTTTTATTGCTAAGTTTGGCTGGATGGCTTTGATGCAAGGTATTTGTTTATTGGGTGCAACAGGGTCAATTGGCCAAAGTACGCTAGATATTATTGCACAGCATCCGGACAAATTTGTTTTGATCAATGCATCAGCGAACGAAAGTGTGGACAAAATGGCAGAAATTTGTCGCCGTTTTAAGCCGCAGCGTGCGGTGATGGGATCCGAAAAAGCTTGTAATGAATTGGCTCAGCAGTGCCAAGGTTTGGCAACGTCATTTGAGTGGGGAGAGGCTGCTTTAGAAAGTATTGCTTCTGATTCTGCTGTTGATCAGGTGATGGCGGCCATTATGGGGTTCGCTGGCCTTAAGCCTACGTTAGCGGGCGTTCGTGCTGGCAAGCGTATATTGCTGGCGAATAAAGAATCTTTGGTCACGGCGGGAAGACTGTTCATGGATGAGGTGGCGCGTCATGATGTTACGCTTCTTCCAATAGACAGTGAGCACAATGCGATTTATCAAAGTTTGCCGCAGACTTCTTCCGGCGCTCATAAGCAGTATGTGTCAAAGATTATTCTGACTGCATCCGGCGGGCCCTTTAGGACGTGGTCTTTAGATGATATGAGCTCGGTGACACCAGCGCAGGCGTGTAAACATCCAAACTGGTCAATGGGGCAAAAGATATCTATTGACTCCGCTTCCTTGATGAATAAAGGGTTGGAGTTGATCGAAGCCTGTTGGTTATTTGATGTAACACCAAATGAGGTGGATGTGGTTGTTCACCCGGAAAGTATTATTCATTCTATGGTGTCATATCGCGATGGGTCGGTGATTGCTCAGATGGGAAACCCTGATATGAAGATCCCGATTGCGTATGGTATGAGTTGGCCAGACAGAGTCGAGACAAACGTGGCTCCGTTGAATTTAATTGATGTCGCGCGTTTGAATTTTGAGTCTCCTGATTTGTTGCGTTTCCCCAATTTGAAGTTGGCTGCTGATGCCTGGTTTATGGGAGGGACGGCTATGGCGGTATTGAATGCAGCGAATGAGATTGCCGTGGCAGCTTTTTTGAACCGCCAGATCGGCTTTCTTGATATTGCAAAATTGAATGAACAGGTTTTGACTGTCGCAAATATTGTGGCGGTGAATACGCTTGATGATGTTTTTGAAGCGGACAGATATTCTCGCCACTTGGCTCTGGATATGATTTCTCGCGGTAAATTTTCATGATACTAAATATCCTTTCTATTGTTGTCGCCTTAGGCCTTCTGATTACCTTTCATGAATTTGGTCACTTTTTTGTGGCTCGACGTTGTGGTGTTAAAGTACTGCGTTTTTCGGTCGGTTTTGGGAGGCCTATCTATCGTTATGTAGGTAAGACTGGCACAGAATTTACATTGGCCATGATTCCGCTTGGCGGGTATGTGCGAATGCTGGATGAGCGCGAGGGAAATGTTCCTGAATTATTAAGAAGTCAGGCTTTTAATACAAAAACGGTTTGGCAGCGCATTGCTATTGTGGCGGCTGGTCCGATTGCTAATTTTATTTTGGCAGTTTTTATATATGCGTTGGTGGCTTTACTTGGTGTTCAATCTATTGCGCCAAAAGTGGGTCAGATTGAACAAGATACCCCGATGTCTCAAACGCAAATCCAAGCCGGAGATGAGCTTGTTTCAATCGCCGGTGAATCGGTAGCATCGTGGGAAGATGTAAATTTAGTGTTAGCAGGCTTGATTGGTAAAACAGGAACCATTATCGTTCGGTACCAACCTGATGGATTGAGTTCGTTACAAGAAGATAGTGTGCGTCTTAATCGATGGCTTGTTGGTGATGAACCTAATAATTTGATTAAAGCGTTTGGTTTGGCACCATGGCAGCCGCTTATTTTACCCATTATCGCTCAGGTAGTGGAGGGCGGTGCGGCGGCTGAGGCAGGTTTTCTTACTGGAGATAAAGTTTTAACGGTAAATGATCAACCTGTGGCAAACTGGCAGCAGTTTGTTGTGTTAGTGCAGGCAAGTCCAAGCAAGGCTTTGGCCGTTGAAGTGCAGCGTGTACAGGGCTTGACTAAATTATCATTATTACCTAATTCTACCGAGCAAAATGGTAAAGTGATAGGGTATGCTGGGCTGGCTGTAGTTCCCCCTAAATGGGACGAAAGTCTTATCCGGGAGCAATATTATGGCCCATTTGATGCACTTTTTTATGGTGTTGCACAAACGTCTAAAATGGTATCTTTAACGGTTTCCTCTATCGGAAAAATGTTACAAGGACTGATTTCGGTCGATAATTTATCTGGACCGATAACGATTGCAAAAGTGGCGAGCGCATCAGCCGACTCTGGATTGCAATCTTTTTTAAAATTCATGGCTTACCTGAGTGTCAGTTTAGGGGTGCTTAATTTGTTGCCTATTCCAATGTTAGATGGTGGGCATTTGTTGTTTTTTGGCATTGAAGCTATTCGTCGTAAGCCTGTCTCTGAGAAAATTCAGAGTATGGCGTACCGTGTTGGTGCTTCTCTTTTATTTGCTCTAATGGCCATCGCCATTTTTAATGATATTGCCCGCTTGTAGAGAGGTATATGTGAAATTCGTTCCAGCGGTGTTGTTGGCTTTAATAAGCGTGCAGAGTTTTGCAAAAACAGTAGAAGATGTTCGAATCGATGGTTTAGTACAAATGCCATCAGCACGAGCGTTTGATGTCATAGGGTTCGATAAGAGTGAGTCCTATGATTCAGATAAAGTATATCAAGCTATTAGTTCTCTTTTTAACACCGGTTACTTTAGTGACATTGATGTGTATGAAGAAAGCAATGTCTTGATTTTTGATGTGGCTGAGCGACCTTCTATCGGTAATTTAACCATAGAAGGTAATGAGCTCATTAAAACAGAAGACTTAGAGAGAGGCTTGAAATTATCAGGCCTTGAAATTGGTGAAATTTACAAACCTGAAACCTTAAATCAGATCGTGCAGGAGCTTCAGCGCCAATATTACGCTCTTGGTCGTTATAGTGCCAAAGTGGATATAACTGTGGAGGATATGCCTCGTAACCGGACTGGTATTGTTATCAATATCGATGAAGGTGATACAGCGAAAATAGTCCATATAAACATTGTTGGTAATAAGGATTTCGACCAAGAAACGCTTACGAAAAACTTTGAGGCGGAAGAGACAGGGTCTTGGAATCCCTTTAGCTCTGCAGATGAATACGCAAAAGCGAAGATAGAGGGTGACATAAATACTTTAAAAAGCTTTTATTTAGACAAAGGCTATTTAGATTTTAGTGTCGTTTCTAGCCAGGTGAGTTTGTCTGCGGATAAACGTGACGTTTATATTGTTATTAATGTTGATGAGGGTAAACCTTATAATATTAATAAAGTGTCGTTAAGTGGCAGTTTACCGATTGCAGAAGATCGTGTGTGGAAGCAAATCTCTCAGAAACGTGGTGATGTTTTTTCTCGTAGTGAAGTAACTAAAATCATTGAGAAAATATCAACTGAATTGGGTGATGATGGTTATTTGTTTACTAACGTGAATGTGATTCCAGAAAAACTAGAGAACCATACCGTTAACCTTAGTTATCAAATTACTCCTGGTCCCAAAGTCTATGTTCGCCGCATCACGTTTAGTGGTAATAGTGAAACACAAGATGAAGTATTACGCCGTGAAATGACGCAATTTGAAGGGGCTTTGGCAACGCACTCTAAAATACAATCTTCCAAACGTCGTATCGAGCGCCTTGGTTTTTTCGGAAGTGTTGATTTAAGAACACGTCCTGTTGCTGGCACCTCTGATCAGGTTGATCTTGATGTCGTTGTACAAGAGCAAGCCTCCGGTAGTATCCAGGCGAGCATTGGCTATTCGCAAGAAGATGGTACTGTGCTTGGATTTGGTGTCTCTAAGCGTAACTTTTTAGGGACAGGGAATAAACTGTCTTTTAATGCAACACGTACAAATCAAACGCAAGATTACTCTATTAATTACGATAACCCATATTTTACTGTAGATGGTGTGAGTCGTGGTTTCCAAATTTTTTATCAAACCAGTGATCATGCTGATGATGATGTGGAAGATTATGACCTTGATGAAATTGGTGCTGGAGTAAGCTACGGTTATCCGATTTCTGATACACAGCGCCTGTCTTTTGGCATGACGGTGAAAGAAAGTACGGTAAAATTAGGGTATGACCCATCCAATGAAACTCAAGATTATGTCAATACGCATGGCGACAATTACGACGATTTAATTGGCAGCTTAACGTGGAGTGACAGCGATTTAGTGGGTGGTGTATTACCAACGGATGGTTACTCAACCAAAGCTTCTTTGGAAGTTGCGTTGCCTGTGGGCGATCAGCAATATGCCAAGCTTGGACTCACGTCGCAAAAATACTGGAATTTAAACAGTTCTGATCTGTGGTTGTTCCGGCTAAAAGGCCGTTTAGGTTATGGTACTGGCTACGGAGATACAGATAGTTTACCTTTCTTTGAAAACTATTTTGCTGGTGGGTCTTATTCTGTTCGTGGTTATGGGGCTTCTTCTTTAGGGCCAAAGAATTCGTATTCTAGTACTTCTACTAATACTAGTTCCGCCTTGGGTGGTAATATTTTGATGACAGGTACGGCGGAACTTATTTTTCCTTTACCGATGGTCGAAGATCATAAGTCTGTTAGAACGGCTTTCTTTTTAGATGGCGGTAATGTTTTTACTGACGCATGTTATTCCGGCAATACAGAGTGTAACGAAGGTATTGATCTATCAGAAATACGTTACAGTGTTGGTTTGAGTTGGACTTGGATCACACCCATTGCACCCTTGTCATTTAATTTTGCCAGGCCTTTAAATGCAAAAGATGGCGATAAAACAGACTTTTTCCAATTTCAGTTAGGAACCACTTTTTAACTTAGAGCATATCATTTAAGAGGATCGACAATGAAAAAAATCATAACTGCAATTTTTACTCTATGCTTCATGAGTAGTGTACAAGCAACAGAGGTGGCTGTTATCGATTTTAGAGCGGCGCTTCTCGCGAGTAATATCGGTCAAGAAGCCGCTAAAGAGCCTAAACAAAAAGTCGCAGAGATGGATGCTCGTTTAAAAAAAGAACAGGCTGATCTTGAGTTATTGGCTAAAGATTTGAAACGAGATGAGTTAACGCTTTCGGAAGGTGAATTTAAAAAACGTCGTCAAGCACTGGCAGAGCATGATAATAAGGTGCGAGCAATGGCGGCTAATATGCAACGCCAAGCGAAAGCGTTAGAGCAAAAGCTAATACAGTCTTTAACGCCTCAAGGCGAAGCTGCGTTGAAATCTTTAATCGAAGAGCGCAAGTTAGATTTAGTTTTGAACAGACAATTAAGTTTATACGCTGATGCTGACGCGGATCTTACCGATGAATTGGTGAAACGTATTAATAAGGACAACTAATCTATGAGCCACACGCTAGGGCAATTGGCTGCTAAGGTGCAAGGTGTTGTTAAGGGAGACAGTGATCTTCTGATTAAAAAATTAGGCACACTGAAAGACGCAACAGAATGCGAGCTCAGTTTTTTAGCAAATTCTAAGTACCAAAATCAGCTTGCCTCTTCGTCCGCAGGTGCTGTTCTGGTGAAGACTGAGGCGCTGGCTCAACTGGTTGAAAATGCCATTGTTGTATCAAACCCTTACCTAGCGTTTGCTCAGTTATCTCATTTGTTTGTGCCGCCCGTTCAATGCTGGTCAGGTGTTCATCCAAGCGCTGTTATTTCCCCTAAGGCGACCATTGCCGATGGTGTGGTTGTCGGCCCTAACGTTGTTATTGATGATGACGTAAATATCGCCGAAGGTTGTGCTATAGGTGCAGGGTGTGTCATTGGTCGTGGTGTTAAAATAGGTAAGGGCACACGTTTATACCCTAATGTCACCTTCTACCACGATGTCGTTGTCGGTGAAGCGTGTATTTTTCATAGCAGCGCGGTTATCGGAGCGGACGGTTTTGGTTTTGCTCCAAAAGAAGGGGGCTGGGAAAAAATTGATCAGCTAGGGTCGGTTGTCATTGGTGACAATGTTGAGATAGGGGCTAGTACAACAATTGACCGTGGTGCAATCGAGAATACCCTAATTGGGCACGGTGTAAAAATTGATAATCAAGTTCAAATTGCTCATAACGTGGTAATTGGTGATAATACAGCGATTGCCGCGAGTACCGCGATAGCCGGCAGTACAAAAATTGGTTCTTTTTGTACTGTTTCAGGAGGTGTTTGCATTGCAGGGCATTTAACGCTTGCTGATAACGTTCATATTACTGGTATGAGTATGATAAGTAATTCTATTTCAGAAGCTGGTTCTTACTCTTCTGGAATGGGAATGGAACCAACCGCAAAATGGCGTCGAACGGTTGCTAGAGTCAGAAGAATAGACGATATGGCAAAGCAGTTTTTACAATTGAAACAACAGGTTAATAAGTTTTTAGAGAAGGTTGATAATAAATGATGGACGTAAATGAAATTCGCCAATACTTACCTCATAGGTATCCGTTTCTATTGGTGGATCGTGTTATTGAACTGAACTTAAACGAGTCCATTATAGCGTATAAAAATGTCACCATTAATGAACCATTCTTTAATGGGCATTTTCCAAATCATCCAGTCATGCCTGGTGTTTTGATTATTGAGGCAATGGCTCAAGCGGCTGGTATTCTTGGTTTTAAAACCATGGATAAAAAACCAGAAGATGGTTCGATCTATTACTTTGTTGGCTCTGATAAAGCACGTTTTAAGCGTCCAGTTGTACCTGGTGATCGATTACAACTAGAAGCAAAAATTGTTACAGAAAAACGTGGTATTTGGAAATTTGAGTGTAGAGCAACGGTTGATGGTGAATTAGCGTGCTCTGCAACTATTCTGTGTGCAGACAGGAAGATATAGTGGCGATACATCCAACAACTTTAATCGATTCGAAAGCAGAGATTGACTCCGATGTGGAGATTGGTCCCTTTTGTGTGATTGGACCGAATGTAAAAATTGGTGCTGGTAGTATTATTAAATCGCATGTTGTCATCAATGGTCATACGACAATTGGATATAATAATGAAATTTATCAGTTTGCTTCTGTTGGAGAGGCGAACCAAGACAAAAAGTATAAAGGTGAACCAACACAGCTGGTTATTGGCGACAGTAATGTGATTCGTGAAAATGCGACGATTCACCGTGGTACTGTTCAAGATACTGGTATTACTGTGGTCGGTAATCACAACTTATTTATGGCTAGTACGCACATTGGTCACGATTGTATTGTTGGTGACCATAATATAATGGCTAACTTTGCAGCTTTGGCTGGTCATGTCAAAGTGGGTGATCATGTTATTCTTGGTGGTTATACTGGGATTCATCAGTTTTGTCAGGTGAACTCATTTAGTATGTGCGGTATGGGATCAATGGTTGCTAAAGATGTCCCTAGGTACATTATGGTTTCTGGAAACCCAGCCAAGGCTCATGGGATGAATTTTGAAGGAATGCGTCGAAGAGGTGTGGCTTCTGATGTTATCCGAGCTTTGCGTTCAGCCTACAAGAGAATATATCTCAAAGGATTAACGCTAAATTCCGCGCTAGAAGAATTGGAGAAGGGAGATATGTTTCATATTCCTGAGGTGGCTGAGTTCATCTTATCCATTCGGCAGTCTAAACGTGGAATAATACGATAGGCACTATGTTTAAAAGAAAACCCCGGACAGTTTCGGGGTTTTTTATTATTAGAGGTTGTATAAATGAAAGTGATGTCTCCGATACGTTATGTTGTAGTCGCAGGTGAGGCTTCAGGTGACATTTTAGGCGCTAATCTGATTGCTCATTTAAAAATATTGCAACCCAATGCTATTTTTGAAGGAATTGGTGGGCCGTTAATGGAGGCTCAAGGCTTCAAGACGGTTGTGCCAATGGATCGATTATCCGTAATGGGGCTGGTTGAAGTGTTGGCGCGTTTAATAGAGCTTCTTGGTATACGTAAACGTTTGTATCAGTCCTGCTTAGATAACCCACCAACGGCCTTTATAGGCATAGATTCCCCTGATTTTAATATGCCTTTAGCAAGGAAATTAAAAAAATCTGGTATTCCAACCGTGCACTATGTCAGTCCTTCTGTCTGGGCATGGCGTCAAAAACGCATTTTCAACATCAAAAAATCGGTCGACTTAATGTTGGCACTATTTCCGTTTGAGTTGCCGATTTACCATGAACATAATATTCCCGTTGTTTGTGTTGGTCATACATTAGCCGATGATATTCCATTAGAGAGCAGTGTTGCTGAAGCAAGAAGCGCTCTACATTTAGGTGAGATTACGGGGCCAGTGTTTGGGATTCTTCCTGGCTCTCGCGAAGGGGAAGTGTCTCGTCTTGCCCCTCTTTTTATCGCGACAATGAAACAGATTCAGCAAGAAGAGCCTAGTGCTGTCTTTTTGATGCCTGCGGCCAATGCGGAAAGGCGAGTTCAAATAGAGGCAATACTGCAAGAGTCCAATGCAGAAGCGGTTATTATTGACGGTCAATCGCGTACTGTTATGGCCGCATCTGACGCTATTTTGTTGGCATCTGGGACGGCGGCTCTTGAAGCCATGCTGGTGAAACGTCCTATGGTCGTGTCTTATCGGGTCAATAAAGTGACTTATGCCATCATGTCTCGAATGATTAAGGTGCCTTATGTTTCTTTGCCTAATTTATTGGCGAATGAGGCCTTAGTTCCTGAGCTACTTCAAGATGCCGCGACGCCAGATAATTTAGCTACACGATTGCTGCAAACTTGGCGATCTTTTAATGGTGATAAAACCATTCAAGCTAAGTATCTTAATTTGCATAAAATGTTACGAAAAAATGCTGGAGAAACGGCGGCGAAAGCGATTATTTCTATGCTTGAAGAGAAAGCGAAATGATGGAGCCTTTTGTAAGTCAGGTATATTTTGGTGATTTATTGGCCGGGACTGACGAAGCTGGAAGAGGTCCTTTAGCGGGTGAGGTAGTTGCCGCTGCGGTGATTCTAGACCCAAACCGTCCAATTGCAGGTTTGGCTGATTCCAAAAAATTAAGTGAAAAAAAACGCGAAGCGTTGTTTGTTGAAATACAAGAAAAAGCCGTAGCCTATGGTGTTGCCAGTGCGACGATAGAAGAAATTGACGAGATAAATATTTTACACGCCAGTATGCTGGCAATGTCTCGAGCTGTCGCTTTATTGTCGGTTGCACCTGAACATGTATTGATAGACGGTAATCGTATTCCTCCCAACCTTCCTTGTCCCGCTGAGGCAGTGGTTAAAGGGGATGCTCGGCACGCGGCTATTTCTGCCGCGTCTATTTTAGCCAAAGTGACCCGTGATAGAGATATTGTGCAGGCGGCTAAAATTTATCCTCAGTATGGATTTGAAAAACATAAAGGGTACCCTACTGCCTTGCACCTTAAAGCCATTCAAGTGCATGGCATCACGCCGATTCATCGACGCAGTTTCGGCCCAGTTAAAAAGATTTTAGAGAGATAATATTTTGTCCGCATCGTTTATACACTTACGAGTACATACTGAGTTTTCCTTGGTTGATGGCTTGGTAAAAATTAAAGGGCTGCTTGGTACTGCCGAGTTATTATCCATGCCAGCCGTCGCCATTACTGACGAAAATAATCTGTGTGGTTTCGTGCGTTTTTATAAGGGTGCGATGGATAAAGGCATTAAGCCTATCTGTGGTGTTGATGTTGTTGTCGACGAAGATGATGAGATGGATTCTCGATACCGTCTTACCTTGTTAGCAACGTCAAATAAAGGCTACAAAAATATCATCGAAATTATTTCGAAAGGGTATCAACTTGGTCAAGTGGACGGTCGTCCAATTGTTCAGCGCGAGTGGATTGAAGCTTGTTGCGATGATGTTATTGCTTTATCTGGAGCGGGTTTTGGCGATATTGGTTTGTTGCTGCAAAAAGGTCGACAGGATCAGGCAAAAAGTCGTTTGGCTTATTGGATGTCGATATTTCCTGAGCGTTTTTATATTGAGTTACAGCGAACTAGCCGTCTTGGGGAAGAGGAGTATATACATGCTGTTGTTCCTCTTGCTAGCGAACTTGGATGTCCAGTCGTTGCGACGAATGATGTTCGTTTTTTAAAGCGTGAGAACTATGAAGCCCACGAAGCTCGTGTTTGTATACACGATGGTGTGACTTTGGATGATCCACGTCGTAAACGCCGTTATTCAGAAGAGCAGTATTTTAAGACGCCAGAAGAAATGGCTGCACTTTTTGAAGATATTCCTGAGGCGCTTGAAAATACCGTAGAGATTGCCAAACGCTGTAGTGTGGATGTGTTGCTGGGCAAATATTTTCTGCCTGACTATCCTGTGCCAGAAGGGATGACGATGGAGGCGTTTTTTAGTGAGTTGTCTTACGATGGCTTAACTGAACGCTTTAATTTTTTGACTAAAAAGTATGGTGAGCGAATTGAAAAACGACGTCAAGAATACTGGGACCGTTTGGACTTTGAATTAAACATTATCAATCAGATGGGGTTCCCTGGTTATTTCTTGATAGTAATGGACTTTATCCAGTGGGCAAAAGATAACGACATTCCCGTTGGCCCAGGACGAGGATCTGGTGCCGGCTCCTTAGTGGCTTATGCTCTGAAGATTACCGATCTTGATCCACTCGAGTATGATTTGCTATTCGAACGGTTTTTGAATCCTGAGCGGGTTTCCATGCCCGATTTCGATATCGACTTTTGCATGGAAAATCGTGACCGAGTAATCGACTATGTCTCGCGTACTTATGGTCGTGATGCGGTTTCTCAGATCATCACCTTTGGGGCGATGGCAGCTAAAGCGGTAGTGCGAGACGTGGCACGAGTGCAAGGTAAGCCCTACAGTCTTGGTGATAAGCTTTCTAAGTTGATTCCTTTTGAAATCGGTATGACCTTGAAAAAGGCCTTAGAAGAAGAGCCTGCATTACCTGAGTTTTTGGCTGGGGACGAAGACGCCGCTGAAGTCATGGAAATGGCTATTTCACTAGAAGGCGTGGTTCGTAACTTTGGTAAACATGCCGGCGGTGTGGTTATTGCCCCGACAAAATTAATAGATTTTGCGCCGTTATATTGTGAAGAAGATGGTTCAGGATTAGTTACTCAGTATGACAAAAATGACGTGGAAGAAGCGGGACTGGTGAAGTTTGACTTCCTCGGCTTGAAGACGCTTACCGTCGTAGATTGGGCGGTTAAAAACATTGACGCTATTAACGAGTTGGAAGGTAAGCCGCCGTTAGATATTGCACTGATTGATTTGGAAGACAAGTCCACCTATGACTTATTAAAGCGAGCCGAAACGACGGCGGTATTCCAGCTGGAATCTCGCGGTATGAAAGAGTTGATAAAGAAACTTTTGCCATCGCGCTTTGAAGATATTATCGCCTTGGTGGCCTTGTATCGACCTGGGCCACTAGGCTCCGGCATGGTAGATGACTTTATTAACCGTAAGCACGGGCGTGCCGAGCTGGCGTTCCCTCATTCTGATTATCAACATAACGATCTTATTCCTGTTCTAGAGCCAACGTACGGCATTATTTTGTACCAAGAACAAGTAATGCAGATTGCCCAGGTGCTGGCAAAATTCTCTCTAGGTGGTGCAGATTTACTTCGTCGTGCCATGGGTAAGAAGAAAGCAGAGGTAATGGCTGAGCAGCGTTTAATCTTCATGGAAGGTGCGCTAAAAAACAATGTTGACAAAGACCTGTCAGGTAATATTTTTGATCTGATGGAAAAGTTCGCAGGTTATGGTTTTAACAAATCTCACTCCGCGGCTTACGCATTGGTTTCTTACCAAACGGCTTGGTTAAAAAACCATTATCCTGCGCCATTTATGGCTGCAGTTTTGTCTGCCGATATGCAAAATACGGATAAGATTGTTATCTTCATTGAAGAATGCCGCTCAATGAAGTTGGTGTTAGAGCTGCCCAATGTGAATGAGTCTGTTTTCAAATTCACCGTCAATCCGAAAGGCGCTATTGTCTATGGTCTGGGAGCGATTAAAGGTGTGGGTGAAGGCCCAATCGAAGCCATTGTTGAAGCGCGAAAAGAAGGCACTTTTGAGCACATTTTTGATTTTTGCCAGCGTGTCGGGCGTAAAGTTAATAAGCGCGTTATGGAAGCGTTGGTTCGCTCGGGTGCTTTTGATACGATTGGACCGAATCGTGCCACGCTATTTGCTTGTATCGATGAAGCGCTGAAGCGGGCCGTGCAGGACGCGAAAAACCACGACGCTGGTATGACGGATTTGTTTGGCATTGCGGTAGAAGAAAATACGGAGGATGCTTATAAGGAAATAGGTACTCAGCATGAATGGCCGCCGCGTCAGCGACTTGATGGCGAGAAAGACACATTGGGTCTGTATGTGACAGGTCACCCGATTGATGAATATGAAAAAGAGATTCGTCGCTTTGTTCGCTCAAAAATTGTAGATCTCCAGCCTAAGCGTGGTGATACGCAAATTATGGCTGGCCTGATCGTGGACTTGCGGATTACCAAGAGCAAAAAAGGTGGTAATATTGCTTTTGTCACTCTAGATGACCGCTCTGCTCGTATTGAAGTAACGGTTTTCCCAGATAGCTACGAAACCTTTAAAAACGTTATTATTAAAGATGAAGTCGTGGTTGTTGAAGGCGAAATCTCGGTGGATGAGTTTCGTGGTGGACAAAAAGTTATTGCTCGAAATATCCTTGATATTGCTCAGGCTCGAGTTCGCTATGTTGAGGCTTTGCGTATTACTTGGACTTCAGAGACGGTAACACCAGCTGAAATCAAAACATTGGCAGGGTACATGGAGTCATATCGTGGGGACGGCTGTGATGTGGTGATCGGTTTTGATACCGCTGAAGCATGTGGTGATATCCGTTTGGGAACAAGTTGGAAAGTTCGTCCAGATGACGAATTAATTCATCAACTTCAGAAACAATACGGTAAACAAAATGTTCAGTTAGTGTATACTTAGTCTCATTTAATAGAGCTATAGGATAAAAGCTATTTGCTTTTTTTCCTTAAATTTTATGGCAACCAAACAGTAGTGTAATTAAATATGAATTTAGATTATCTCCCTTTTGAGCAGCCGATTGCTGAACTTGAACAAAAAATTGAAGAGTTACGTTTAGTCGGTAACGATGATGAAATCAACATAGGCGATGAAATTAGTCGTCTTGAAGATAAAAAAATAGCGCTGACCAAAAGCCTATTTAGTAATTTAGGGGCATGGGAAGTTTCTCAGTTAGCGCGTCACCCAAAGCGCCCATATACACTTGATTATATAAAACACGTTTTTACTGACTTTGAAGAAATGCATGGAGACCGTCATTATGCGGATGACCGTGCGATTGTTGGTGGTATTGCTCGTCTAGATGGCCGTCCGGTGATGGTAATTGGTCATCAAAAAGGTCGTGAAGTAAAAGAAAAAGTACTTCGTAACTTTGGTATGCCTCGTCCAGAAGGTTACCGCAAAGCGTTACGTTTAATGGAAACCGCTGAACGTTTTAAATTGCCAATTATTACCCTTATCGATACACCTGGAGCGTATCCAGGAATTGGTGCTGAAGAGCGTGGTCAAAGTGAAGCGATCGCTTTTAACTTGGCTGTTATGTCTCGCCTTAAAACACCAATTATCTCTACTGTGATCGGTGAAGGTGGTTCTGGTGGTGCGTTAGCAATTGGTGTTTGTGATGAGCTAATGATGCTGCAATACGGTACTTACTCTGTTATTTCTCCTGAAGGTTGTGCGTCTATTTTGTGGAAAAGCGCAGACCGTGCTTCTGATGCTGCTAAAGCGATGGGGATTACGGCTCAACGACTTCAAGAGCTGGGCTTTGTGGATACTATTATCCAAGAGCCGTTAGGTGGTGCGCATATTGCTCATGAGCAAATAGCAGAAAATTTGAAACAAAATGTTATTGCGGCCTTAGATCGAATGGAAGCATTAACGACAGATGAGCTATTGGCTCGTCGTTATAATCGTTTGATGTCATACGGCTTGTAATTATTTAGCTATGCTAAAAAGCCTCCTATATTAGGGGGCTTTTTTGTTTGTGTTCACTCTTAAGCGCTTTGCCGCTGAGGCTAGGATGAAGTATTCAACTCTAAAGCCAATGACGTTGTCGTCACCTCTTCGTTTCAGCCCTGAGTGGGTTGATGAGCTATTCATGCAGGCGAAAACAGTGTGGGTTGGTTTTAGTGGCGGAGTGGATTCTCACGTATTGCTTCACTCGTTGGTGAGTCAGCTCACGTCTGAGCAAAAGCAAAAACTGGTGGCGATTCATATCCATCATGGGCTGAGTACGAATGCGGACAATTGGCTTAAACATTGTGAATCCATCTGCAACGACCTTGGTGTAAGTTTTGTTGCTGAACACGTACAGCTAGAAGTTCAAGCCTCTCTTGAAGACGCGGCTCGTAATGCCCGTTATCACGCTTTTCAAAAAAACATTGGTAATCAGGGGGTTATATTGTTGGCCCACCACGCTGGGGATCAAGCCGAGACGGTTTTGTTTCGACTCCTTAGAGGTACTGGCGGAAAAGGATTAGCTGGTATCCCCGAAGAAAGATCTTTAGGTGAAGAGGGGGCTAAATTAATTCGACCCTTATTGTATGTATCCAAAGCAGAGATTGAGAGTTACGCTCAACACCAGCAACTTGATTGGATTCAAGATGAATCTAATTCAGATGAGCGTTTTACACGAAACTTCCTGCGCCAAAGAGTTGTCCCTATTCTTAAAGAACGATTCCCTAAAATGGAGCAAAATATCGCTTCCAGTGCGCAACGTATCGCCACTGATTACAGCATGCTAGCGCAATTCGCTAGCCAGCAATTAGACGTTTGGTGTAATGAGTTTGGTGGCTTAAAGTTATCTTTTATTGCGGATAAAGAACGAGAGGAACGACTGTTTTGGCTACGTCAATTTCTGCAACGAAAAGACACATCATTAACTCATTCTCAGCTAGAAAGTATTGATGATATGTTTGCAAGTGGAAAAGATAAGCAGCCTGAGTTTGTATTTTCTACTGGGCGTCTTATGCGCCATCAAAATGTTATTTATCTATTACCCCTTGATCAAGTCGTCGTGCTAGCACCGCTTTCATCAGGTGAGATACTTAAGCGTCCTTTTGATGAAATTCGTGTTCGCGGAAGTAATAACTGCGTACTGAAAGCGCGTCCCGAAGGAGCTACGCTTATCATGTCGAACGGCAAAACGCGAAAACTTAAAAAATGGCTTAATGATCAACAAGTACCAAACTGGTGGCGAGAGCATCTTCCGTATTTATATGAAAATGATACGCTGATCGCCATTGGAGGCCTTTGGTGTCATCCCGATCATTCTCATCTCGATATCGAGTGGCGGATTAATCTAAGTTTACCGCTGCCTAAATAGGGTTGGTACAGTAAATGCTTTTTATTGTATTTTTATTTGGCGGTTAAGTGCGCATTTCTTTGGTGTTATCTCTTTATAATTCTATCCTTTATTAGATGTGCGTTTTTTTTAATGCTTAGCGACACTGTCTAACGTCTTAATATGACAGGATACTCATGATGCTTCAGGCTGTTGTTTTTGGTGGGATGGAATTTAGTCCGCTGGTTGTTTATTTCCCGATTGCTTTTTTATTAGCTGCGTTAACGCGTTTTGCACTGCATCGTTTGAACTGGCATGACCGTATTTGGAAGGTGGCTTGGTTTGAAGTGTCTTTGTTCGTTTGTTACTTAGCGCTGACTGTTTATTTATTAGGTGGAAGATAAAACAATGGCTAACTATCTACGCATTTTTGTCACTGTATTCATTGTTGTGGCGGCTGTATTTGCCGGAAGGTGGGTGTGGAATGACTACATGCATTCACCTTGGACACGCGATGGGCGTGTTCGTGCAGATATCATTACTGTCGCTCCTGATGTGTCTGGTTGGGTGACGAACTTAAATATAGGCAATGATCAGCTTGTTGAAGAGGGTGAGTTGCTTTTCAGTGTTGACTCAAAGCGTTATCAGGCGGCATTAAATCAAAGTAAAGCGAATACAGAAAATGCTTTGTATTCTTGGCAATTGGCGAAGCACAAATATGAACGTCGTGTTGAGTTACGACATCAAAAAGCGATAAGCGCTGAAGACTTAGAGTCTGCTCGTATCAGTACCGCTATAGCAAAAGCCAATTATGATTTAGCGCAAGCACAGCAAGCAACAGCGCAGCTGAATTTGGATCGTACTCAGGTGTATGCGCCGGCGACAGGTCATATCATTAACTTGAATTTGCGTCAGGGTAACTATGTTGGACAAGGTGTATCTGTTTTGGCTATTGTTCGATCAGACTCGTTTTACGTGACAGGGTATTTTGAAGAAACAAAAATACCGCTGATTCATTTAAATCAAAAAGCCAAAATGATCTTGTTGAGCGGGGGTAAGCCATTAACGGGTCATGTCGTGAGTGTTGGTAAAGCCATTGCCAATACGAATACACAAAGTAATGGTCAACTTTTGCCACAAATTCAGCAAAGTTTTAACTGGGTACGTTTATCACAGCGCATTCCAGTGGACATCAAATTTGACCCGCTCCCAGGGAATATGCAACTTAGCGCTGGCATGACCGCCACTGTTCATCTTACTAAGCAGTAAGGAGACTCTGTTGGGGATTGTATTTCGTAATCTGTTTTTTCCCGAAAAACAGGCCGTTATTTTTGCTCTAAAAGGCGTCATTGCCATGGCGATGTCGCTGGCAGTCGCTTTGTTTTTAAATCTTGATCGACCTTATTGGGCCTTAGTTTCCGCCATTTTTCTACAAATGCGCCCTGAAAGTGGCTTAGTGGTTGAAAAAGCTATTTGCCAAATCGTTGGTACGGTTGTTGGCGGTTTGTTTGGCATATTTTTACTAACTCAGTTTGTGTCTTACCCTTATGTAGCGTTGGGGGTATTGGCGTTATGGCTGGGGTTGAACTCCGCCTTGTCAGCGATGGTTCGTCAGGCCAATTTTGTTTATGCATTTGCAATGGCCGCAGTCACTGCGGTAATAATTGTGTTGCTAGTGATGGCAAGTCCCTCTACAGCTAGCAGTCAAGCCGTATTTGATGTTGCTCAGGCGCGAGTGAGCGAAATCATCATTGGCTCTATTTGTGCGGGCATTGTGAGTCATTTATTTTGGCCGGTAAAAGTAAAAGACAGCCTGCAAAAACAAGCGCAATCGGTAATTAATCAAACATTACAGTATCTGGTGACTGAGTTAGACACTGAAGGTTCCCACGAAGCACGTCATAAACAGCTTGACGGTATTATGACGACGTTAGGGGTGGTGAGTGAAGATTCCAGTGCAGTGAGTTATGAAGGGCCAAAGGGGCCAGGGCGCTCGCGTGCCGCGAATCAATTGGGTCAAAAAGTACTGTCTTTATTAGCGTTGGTGCAAATATTTGGTCGTTTACAGCGTCGCCATACCGAGCTGATGACGCCTGCCTTGACTCAATTACTCGATCAATTACGCGAGGCGTTTACTCGTATTGCCGAATCCAATGATTTCGATTATTGCTTAGAGCAGGTTAAAGTATTGCGTCGAGATCTTGCTGATTATCGAGCGAACAATGACACTGATGTTCCTTTTGAATCGCATATGCTGAACGTTGGTGCAGACATCACTGCAGACTTGACTGTTCTATTGCGTGCCTACAAAGCGTTAGAGGAGCGCGATAGCACCTTATTAAATGCGCCTAGTATAGTGACTTATCGAGATCCGTTGGCCGGATTGGCGATTGGACTACGTACCACTGTGGTGTTCTTGATCGGTGCGTGTATTTGGGTTAGCACAGGTTCTACGTCCGCGTTGATGATTATGATTTTACCCGTGATTTTTTCGATCATGTTAGCCAGGCTGCCTTTAGTGATGTTGAGAGTGGTGCTGAAACGTCTGTTAATTGGTGTAGTTGTTGCGACGTTCGTCGCCATTTTTTTCGCCTTAAATTTATTATCTCAAAGTACAGGGCAATTAGAGATTTTACTGCTTGTGTTAGTGGGGCCTTATTTTATCGGGTTGTTGCTGCTTTTCGACCGTCAAACGTTGCCCTATGGTTTGGGTTTTTGCATTCCATTTTCAATTCTCGTTAGCCCAAGTCGAGACATGAGCCGAGCTTTTTCTATTGACTACACACTGAGTACTGCCATGGCTATTTTTGCTGGAGTGTGTATTTTATTTTGGGTATTCCATTTAATTACGGGGCCAAGTGTTCAGTTATTGGTGCATCGAATTTTTAAAACGACGCATCAAGACTTATTGGATATTAATCAACAAGTAAGCCCTGCAGCTTGGTATAACCGCCGCATGGCCGACAGGCTACTACGCCTAACCAATTACGATCAAGGCTCTAAATCGCGAGCTATTACAGACCTTGCTTTGACTGCGTTGAATCTCGGTCATGTGTCTATTCGAGTGCGTTCAATTTGTGAAAGTTTGGCGGGAAAACAGCTCGCATCGTTGGCGATTTGGCAGACCGCGCTGGCGGACGCTTTTTTATTGGCGACAAAGGGTAAATATAACGATCACTTTGAACGCGCCAGCGATCAGCTTTACGACGAATTACAGGCGTTGGTCGAAGAGGTTAATCAACTTGAGGCGATTCAAGGTATGTTTTTGCGTATTAACCTAACGTTTGAAAGAAGTGCTGAGTCAATTTTTGATCAGAGGCGCTAGATAATGAGTTTAGAAAAGCGCTAGACCTTTATTAGCCAATCGGCCTGATTTCTATAGCGTGCGACCAGCTCTGCATTCAATCCGTCGCTCTGATTAATTCTCTGCATAGCTTGTTCATGGCTGAAGCCCCATGCGTTCATGTGGCGTTGTGCTAAACGTTCAATAGCAACGTTTAAAGGGATATCCAAAAACCAATGCTCATTAAACAGTGACTGGGATGCTTGCCAGCCATCTTGTTGATGCAGCAAATACAAACCTTCCACTAATACGACTTTTACCTCTTTTTTTATTTTCAAATCGTCTTCAATTGGATCGCCGAGTGCATGATCAAAACTGGGCCATAGAATCTCTTCATGAAGATAACCTCGTTGAATCCTGATAACTCGTTCAACAAAGGCGGCGCTGTCAAATGTCCATGGTGCACCTCGTCTTGCCAGCGCTTCTTCTGCATTAGGTAATACCAGAAGTTGGGCTTTTGAAAGATGGAATCCGTCCATTGAAAGGCAAGCGACTTGTTCGGCTAATGGGACTGAAAAATGCGATATTAAATGATTGGCTAGGGTGCTTTTCCCAGATCCGGGTCCGCCTGTTAAGCCAATAAGTGTGCGCTCGGGTTTGTCGAGAGCGGTTCGGATTTTGAGTAAAGCGTCCTTTACATCGGAAGAATAAGCGTAGAAATGATCAACCTGGGAAGCGGTCATAAGTTGTCCAGAGTTTGGTTGATGGGCCGAAAAATGTATTGAATGCTAATGGTGAGCGCTTTGGATTCATTTTGATTGAATAATATGCATTTTGTCACCGCTTTTTTCCATCTGCGAAAACGTTTTAGCATAACCTAGCGTGGCGTTGGCGTGTTCGCGCATAATCGCTTCGGCACGACTGCCTTGACCTTTGCTAATGGCATCAAAAACGGCATGGTGTTGCATGTGAGCAAAATTAAAACGCCGATACTCTTGCTTCAAATTATTACGATCAAATGCCAATGCGCTAACGGAAGCAAAAGGCAAATGTTCATTGCGACTTAACGCTTCGACAATCGCTGGGTTTTGGCTGGCGGTGATTATGATTTGATGAAAGCGCTGGTTAATATCGTGGTATTTGGTTAGATCATTTTCGTTAATAGTGCCAATTTCAAATAGCGCATCACCTTGCTTTAATAGTTGAATCAGCTCTTCTGTTTCCGCCGCCGACAACGCATTTTCAGCGGCTTGTCTTGCTGCTAGACCTTCTAATACGCCTCGTACTTCAATGGAACCACTTATTTCGAGCTGAGTAACTTGGCGGACGATGTAGCCACGTCCTGATAATTTGGTCAGTAAGCCTTCTTGCTCTAGGTTTCGAAAGGCAATGCGTACTGGTGTACGGGAAACGCCAAGTTGTTCCGAGGTTGGGATTTCAGCTAGGCGCTGTCCAGATTCTAACTCGCCAGACAAAATCATTTGTCGTAATCGACTAATTACCTGCTGCCCGGGTTTACTCATTGGGAAACGCTCATCGTTTTGCCTCAGCCTTGTTTGTAAAAAAATAATCATAACGTAAACATGGAGAAATGTAACAATTGGATCCAATAGGGGAAACTTTTATTTATCAACTATTTAGTTTGATGGCTATTATTCATTATGTGTCTATTGGATCCAATAAATGCACGGATATATTGTTTTATGATTTTTTTGGTCTATATTGGATCCAATATATAAAAATAAAAGCAGGAGAACTCCAATGAGTCAACAAACTTACCCTAAAAATACTTGGTATGTCGCAGCCATGTCAGAGGAGGTTGCGGGCAGCCAACCTCTTGGTCGTAAAATCTGTGGTGAAAACATCGCTTTTTACCGTTCCCATGACAATGAAATTGCTGCGATATTGGATTTTTGTCCCCACCGTGGAGCGGCGTTGTCATTGGGTTATGTGGAAGAAGGGCTTTTGGTGTGTGGTTACCATGGTTTAAAAATGGGCGCAGATGGTAAGACCAAAGAAATGCCTCTGCAGCGTATAAAAGGCTTTCCCTGCATGAAATCCTACGCGGTTGAAGAACGCTATGGTTTTATTTGGGTGTGGCCGGGCGATCAATCTCAAGCTGATAAAGCCTTGATTCCTCACTTAGCATGGGCGGTAAGTTCTGAGTGGGCTTATGGCGGCGGCTTGTATCATATCAACTGCGATTATCGTTTGATGGTTGATAACCTGATGGATTTGACCCATGAGACTTATGTGCATGCTAGCAGTATTGGTCAAAAAGAAATTGATGAGTCGCCCGTTTCCACCACAGTGGAAGGTGATATGGTTTTGACCAGTCGATTTATGGAAAATATTATGGCACCGCCGTTCTGGCAGGCAGCGCTTCGCGGCAATGGATTGGCTGATGATGTGCTGGTTGATCGTTGGCAGATTTGTCGTTTTACTCCGCCTTCTCATGTGATGATTGATGTTGGTGTCGCACATGCTGGAAATGGCGGTTTTGATGCACCAGCGGCTAAAAAAGCCAGCAGTACAGTGGTTGATTTCATTACACCAGAAACAGAAACCTCTATTTGGTATTTCTGGGGTATGGCGCGTAATTTCAAACCAGAAGACCAAACGTTAACGGACGCTATTCGTGAAGGACAAGGCAAAATCTTTTCTGAAGATTTAGAAGTACTGGAGCGTCAACAGCAAAACTTATTGGCTTTTCCAGACTATGATTTATTAAAACTGGATATTGATGCGGGTGGCGTACAGTCAAGACGAGTGATTGATCGACTTATTACTAAAGAACAGGAGGTCAAAGAAAAGTTGAAGGTGCCAGCACCTCAGGCGAGTGCACCGCTTCAGACCGCATCATTTTAACTTAATCTATGCCAGCTAGGGAGTGACATAAGTGACTTCCTAACTTTAAAAAATAATAGGTCAGGAGAGCTAGATGATCCCGGTAGTGGTAAGAAATATTGTGACTGAAGCACAAGGTGTGGTGCGAGTTGTTTTAGGCAGTACGGATGGGGCAGCGTTGCCGGATTTTGAGGCGGGCGCCCATATAGATGTGCATTTGCCTGGCGGTTTGATTCGTCAGTATTCCTTATGTCGAATGCAAGCTGAGGCCCAGTATTACGAAATTGCCGTTTTAAAAGATCCGCAATCAAGAGGTGGTTCTGCAGCGATTCATCAATTAGCGATTGGTCATAGTTTGTTCATAAGCCCGCCGAAAAATCATTTTTCTTTGGTAAAAACCAAGCGCAATAGTTTGTTGGTTGCTGGTGGTATTGGCGTAACGCCTATGTTGCCGATGGCGCAGCAATTAGAGAAGATGGGTTTGCCCTTTGAGTTTCATTATTGTGCGAAATTGCCCGAAACGGCGGCGTTTTCAGCGGCACTGGAAAAAAGTTCATTTGCTACAAAAATGCATTTCCATTACAGCCAAGTGGCTGGTTCTGGTCGCATGGATGTGGTGAATGTATTGTCGTGCCATTCGAATGACTCTGAACTGTATGTTTGTGGTCCTGCTGAGTTTATTAGTTATGTTTTGCTGCAGGCAAAAATGCTTGGTTGGCCAGAAGAGCGTTTACATCGTGAGTTTTTTTCGGCACCGATCGTAGACGAAGCAATGAGTGAAAATACAGCCTTTAAAGTCAAAATTCATAGCACGGGTGAGATGTTTGATGTCGAGGCCGATCAGAGTATTTTTGAGGTCTTGGATAATAACGGTGTTTTCCTTGCCGTTTCTTGTGAATCTGGCGTTTGCGGTACCTGTCAAACGGGTGTGATCGATGGTGTTCCAGATCATAGAGATGTTTTTTTAACAGATAAAGAACATGCTCAAGGCAAGTTAGTGATGCCTTGCTGTTCTCGTTCTAGAACACCTGTCTTGGAGTTAGACTTATAATTTTATTTCAACGGGCATTATTTTTGTTGGTGTGAATCCTTCACTCAATGTAAAACAGCTGTGTTTTACATTGAGTGAAGGGGCTCACGATGTTATTATTTTCACCCGTCCTGAAGGCGCATTTATATGTGTCATCAAATCTCATTTTTTCACATTTTAAGGCGGGTTAAACACTCATGGCGACACGATATATTTTCGTTACAGGCGGTGTAGTTTCATCTCTTGGTAAAGGCTTGGCAGCAGCCTCTTTGGCGGCCATCCTTGAATCTCGTGGTCTAAAAGTCACCATGCTAAAGCTAGATCCTTACATCAATGTGGATCCTGGCACGATGAGTCCTTTCCAGCACGGCGAAGTGTATGTCACAGAAGACGGCGCTGAAACTGACCTAGATCTTGGCCATTACGAGCGTTTTATTTCCACTAAAATGGGCAAGCGCAATAACTTCACCAGTGGTCGTGTTTATCAACATGTTCTTAAAAAAGAACGCCGTGGTGAATACCTTGGTGGAACCGTTCAGGTTATTCCTCACATTACTGATGAAATCAAACGACGTATTATTTCTGGTGCTGAAGGCGCAGACGTAGCGTTAGTTGAAATTGGCGGTACTGTTGGTGATATCGAATCACAACCTTTCTTAGAAGCCATTCGTCAGTTAAGAGTAGAATTAGGGGCGCGTCGTGCATTGTTTATGCATTTGACATTGGTTCCTTACATTCGTACGGCGGGTGAAACAAAAACCAAGCCAACTCAGCATTCCGTGAAAGAGCTTCGTTCTATCGGTATTCAACCTGATATTCTTATTTGTCGTTCTGAGGTGTCTATTGAAGCGCCAGAGCGTAAGAAAATTGCGTTGTTTACTAGTGTTGAAGAGCGTGCGGTTATTTCTCTTCCAGATGCTGATACCATTTACCGTATTCCTCAAATGTTGAATGACCAAGGCTTGGATAGCTTGATTGTTGAATATTTTAATCTAGATTGCGATATGCCGAATCTGGATATTTGGAACAAGGTTACTCAAGCGAAACTGAACCCAGAGAAGCAAGTCAATATCGCCATGGTGGGAAAATACATGGAGTTGTTGGATGCTTATAAATCTTTGATTGAAGCCATGGATCATGCTGGTATTCATGCTCGTACCAAAGTTAAACTTCACTACATTGATTCTGAAAGCATCGAAGAAAAAGGTACAGAGTGCCTAAAAGGAATGGACGCAATTCTTGTTCCTGGTGGTTTTGGTGAGCGTGGTGTAGAAGGTAAGATATTGACAGCTCAGTATGCTCGTGAAAACAAAGTGCCTTACTTAGGTATTTGTTTGGGCATGCAAGTGGCGGTTATCGAATTTGCTCGTAATGTGGCAAATTTAGCCGGTGCTCACAGCACCGAGTTTAATTTAAAAGCAGAGAACCCAGTCGTTGGTCTGATTACAGAATGGACGAATGCAGAGGGTTCCAAAGAAATCCGGTCAGAGGAATCCGATCTAGGCGGTACGATGCGTCTTGGTGCGCAGAACTGTAATTTGACAGAGGGCACAAAAGCCTTTGATGCTTACGGTAAAGCAGTGATTAAAGAGCGCCATCGTCATCGTTATGAAGTGAATAACTTTTATGTAGCTGGGTTAGAGAAAGCAGGTCTGACGATTTCAGGTCGTTCAGAAGACAACTCTTTGGTTGAGATGATAGAAATTGCAGATCATCCTTGGTTTGTCGCTTGTCAGTTCCACCCAGAATTCACTTCTACGCCTAGATATGGACACGGCCTGTTCAGTGCCTTTGTACATGCGGCATTGAAATATGCAGGAAAAGAAAAATAAGTAGAGCAAACAAGCAGTTTGTGATTCTTCATTTATTTTAAGAGGTTTGTTATGAGTCAAATCGTTGATATCAAAGCCAGAGAAGTTTTAGATTCTCGTGGTAATCCTACCGTTGAAGCTGATGTTATTTTGGCAGACGGCTCCGTAGGTTCAGCGTGTGCACCGTCTGGTGCCTCTACCGGTTCTCGTGAAGCTTTGGAATTACGTGATGGCGACAAAAGCCGTTACTTAGGTAAAGGTGTATTAAAAGCGGTTGCCGCGGTAAACGGTCCAATCCGTGGAGCTTTGATCGGCAAAGATGCGCTTGCTCAAGCCGAACTTGATCAAGTCATGATTGATCTTGATGGCACTGAAAACAAATCCACTTTTGGTGCGAATGCTATTTTGGCGGTTTCTTTGGCAGCGGCGAAAGCGGCGGCGATTTCTAAGAAAGTACCATTGTATGCTCACATTGCAGACATTAACGGAACGCCAGGTGTTTACTCTATGCCTGTGCCAATGATGAACATCATCAATGGCGGCGAGCACGCAGACAACAACGTTGATATCCAAGAATTTATGATTCAGCCTGTTGGCGCGCCAAACTTCCGTGAAGCATTGCGTTACGGCGCTGAAATCTTTCATGCGCTAAAAAAAGTATTGAGCGATCGTGGTCTAAGCACAGCCGTTGGTGATGAAGGTGGTTTCGCGCCAAACCTTTCTTCTAATGCGGAAGCATTGGCTGTTATCAAAGAAGCGGTAGGCGTTGCTGGTTATGAGCTTGGTAAAGACATCACTTTAGCAATGGATTGTGCTGCGTCTGAGTTTTATGACAAAGAAGAAAATATTTATAATCTTAAAGGTGAAGGAAAAAAATTCACTTCTGAAGAATTTAACTTTTTCTTACAAGACCTTACTAAACAGTATCCAATTGTTTCTATCGAAGATGGTCTTGACGAATCTGACTGGGATGGTTTCGCGCATCAAACTAAACTAATGGGTGATAAAATCCAATTAGTAGGTGACGATCTGTTTGTAACAAACACTAAGATTCTAAAGCGTGGTATCGACAACGGCATTGCCAACTCAATCTTAATTAAGTTTAACCAAATTGGTAGTTTAACAGAGACGTTAGCAGCCATAAAAATGGCTAAAGACGCTGGTTTCACGGTTGTTATTTCTCACCGTTCTGGTGAAACAGAAGATGCGACAATCGCCGATTTGGCCGTCGGTACAGCCGCAGGTCAAATTAAGACTGGCTCACTATGCCGCTCTGATCGTGTTGCTAAGTACAACCAATTGTTGCGAATTGAAGAGCAACTTGGTGGTAAAGCGCCTTATAAAGGTCTTTCTGAGATCAAAGGTCAGGCGTAATCACGCTTTGATCTAAAAGGGGAGAACTTGGTTCTCCCCTTTTTTTATATTTTTTTGGTTCAATTCCTTTGCTTTTAATTTTATGGTAAGGGTAATGTTTTTCTTAGGTCGTAGAGGATGTTATGGCGCGTTTGTTACTTGTCTTTTTTGTCTGTGCCATCGGCTATCAATCTTACCATTTGTATTTTGGTGAGCAGGGCGTTAAGCGGCAAGAGGAGTTAGCAAAGCAAATTGCCTATCAAGAGCGCATTAACCTACGCCTGAAGCATCGAAATCAAGCGCTTAGAGCACAAGTTCATGATCTGCGACTTGGAGAAGAGGCGGTAGAAGAGCATGTTCGCAGTGAACTTCAATATATAAAAGATGGCGAAGTCTTTTATCGCATGGTGAATAAAAAATGATGCCGCCATTGTGGGTTATCATTCCCGCCGCCGGCGTAGGTCAGCGTATGCAGGCCAACTGCCCGAAACAATATTTATTACTTGCTGGCCAAACCATTCTAGATCGCACTATCAATATTTTTATGTCACACCCTCGTATTGCCGGCGTGATTGTTGGTGTTAGCGCAGATGATGCTTACTGGTCAGACTCTAAATGGCATAATCATGATTTTGTGCACACGTTTGTAGGGGGAAGTGAGCGTAGCGATACTGTGCAAAAAGGCTTGCGTTACATGATGGATGTCACGGGTATCCAGCAACAAGATGTCTTGGTTCACGATGCGGCGCGACCTTTGTTAACGTATGCGGCACTGGATCGAATTATTGATCATTCCTCCAGTCAGGGGGCGATCTTGGCTATGCCAGTTAAAGATACCGTGAAGCTTCAAATTTCTGGTCAAGTGTCGGTTGAAACAACGCTTGACCGGAGTAATATCTGGTTGGCCCAAACGCCACAGAAATTTCCCTCCCAAGCACTCTCAAATGCCTTAGAAAAAGCACACATTGAAGGCGTGTCCGTAACCGATGAGTGCTCTGCGATGGAGTTTGTTGGTTGGCATCCAGATCTTGTGGTGGGAGAGAGTAGTAATATCAAAGTGACATTACCTGAAGACCTTCAGATTGCAGAGGCGCTTTTTGCTTACCTTTCAAAGACAAGTCTTTCAAATTTAAATATAGAGTGCAGTCCATAGCACAGGAGTAATTATCATGATGCCGTTTCGTATTGGTCATGGTTTTGATGTTCATAAATTTGGTGAAGGTGATCACATTGTGTTGGGTGGTGTGTCTATTCCCTACTCCCAAGGGCTGATTGCCCATTCCGATGGTGATGTCGCTCTACATGCATTGACAGATGCCCTGCTTGGCGCAGCAGCGCTTGGCGACATAGGTAAGCACTTTCCAGATACTGATGCCGATTTTGCTGGCGCCGACAGTCGTCTTTTATTGAAACGCGCTTATCAACAAATACAGTCACTTGGCTTTGAGGTTGGTAATGTCGATATCACGATTATTGCAGAGGCACCAAAAATGCGTCCTTATATTGATGTCATGCGCGCGAATATAGCGGCAGACTTAGCGGTGAATATCGATGCTATCAATGTGAAGGCAACGACAACGGAAAAGCTGGGCTTTACGGGTCGTAAAGAAGGTATTGCGGTTGAGGCCGTCGCGCTTATTTTTAAACAGGCTCATTTTAATCAAGGTAATGTATGAATACCGAATGGCGATACGCTTGGTCTAAGCCAACAGTCTTAGGGGATTTAAAAACCCATATACAAGACTTTTATGTTGAAGAGCAGTTAGGGTTTGAGCCTGATGACAAAGGCGAATTTTGTTATGTTTTCATTGAAAAACAAGGCGTGAACACAGATTTTCTTGCGAAACGCTTGGCCGAAATAACAGGTATTGCACCCAATAAAGTGACTTACAGCGGTGTTAAAGATCGACATGCTTGTACTCGCCAATGGTTTTGTTTGCATGTTTTGAATCAAGAGGCGGATTTTTCGGCTATTCAGGACGCTTTTAGGGAGCCTGAAAGTGTTCGTGTGATTGCGCAACTACGCCATTCTAAAAAGCTGCGCACGGGAGCGCATTTGTCGAACCGCTTTGTTATTCGTTTACGTGAAGTGGTTGGTGATTTAGATGAGCTTGAAGGGCGTTTGAATCTGATTAAACAAGGTGGCGTGCCTAATTATTATGGCCCGCAACGCTTCGGCATAAACGGTAATAATTTGCACCACGGCAAGGGGTTTGTTCTGAAAGGGCGGCAAAGTCGCCGTAAATTGCCGAAGACAGAATCCTTTTGGTTATCGGCTATTCGCTCTTGGTGTTTTAATGAGGCATTAAGCGATCAAGTTGAAAACGGAATGTGGTCACGTCTATGCGATGGTGATATTGCTCAGTTTCAGCATAAACATGAACAGTTCCGAGTCAAAGAGATTGGTGCGTTGATGCATCTTAATGTGATGCGTGGTGAGATAAGCCCCGTATTGCCACTTATCAGCGAAGGTTGGGAGGCTGGCACGGGGCCCCTGCGTGAAGCGGCCATTAAAAGCTCTTTAACGGAAAGTATGGATTTGGTCAATGCACTTATCGCGTTTGATCTTTCAAGGGACAGCCGCTTGGCGCGTCTTGTGCCGATGAATATGGCGTGGGAATTGCTAAGAGATAATGAAGGGAGTGCGCAGTTGATCGTGGAATTCTCGTTACCAAAAGGGTGTTTTGCGACCAGCGTTTTGCGCGAAATGATCGATTTTACAGATAAGTCAGCAGAGAAACATCATGAGAGTATTGATCGCCAATGATGATGGGTTTGACGCGGTTGGTATACAAATACTTGCTCAACGTTTACAGCAAGAGTATGACATTTTAGTCGTAGCACCGGATCGTAATCGTAGTGGTGCGAGTAACTCTTTGACTTTGACTCGTCCAGTACAGCCTATTAAGGTTGAAAAAAATAGATATCGAGTCGATGGCACGCCGACGGATTGTGTTAATTTGGCGTTGTCAGGAATGATTGATGGTGATGTGGACTTGGTGATTTCGGGCATTAATCATGGAGCCAACTTGGGTGACGATGTGATTTACTCGGGCACTGTCGCGGCGGCGATGGAAGCTCGCCACTTAGGTCGTCCTGCGTTGGCGGTGTCCTTAGTTGGCTGTAAGTATTTTGAGACGGCTGCAGAGGTCGTGGTTCGACTGATGAAGGACTCTCATACACTTGCCTTGCCTGCTGGTATTCTATTGAATATCAATGTACCAGACGTTCCTTATAATGAGTTAAAAGGCATTCAGGTTACGCGTCTTGGTTATCGTCATAAGGCGCAAGCGCCAGTCTCTGCTAAGCATCCACGAGGGTTGCCCAGTTTTTGGATTGGGGCATTGTCTGAGCCTCACGATGCATCAGAAGGAACCGATTTTTGTGCAGTGGAAAATGGCTATGTCTCTATCACTCCCATTCATACGGATATGACCTGCTACGAAGCAACATTACCGCTGGAAAAATGGACTGACACTGTAACTTTATGAGACAACATGATCTTAATTGGTTAGTCACACACACTGAACCAAAAGCCTCCAAAATGATTCATCAGCTTAGAGAACAAGGTATTACTCACGAAGAGCTGCTGGCCTTGATGGGTACCCTTCCTCGTCATGAGTTTGTTGAGCCGGCATTTTCGCATTTAGCGTATTCCGCTACGCCGCTCCCTATTGGTCGAAATCAGACCATCAGTCAACCGCTTACCGTAGCAAGGATGACCGAATGGCTTTTGGCGTATTCTCGGTTGGGGCGTGTGTTGGAAATTGGCACTGGATCAGGTTATCAAACTCGAATCTTGGCGCACTTTTTTAATAAAGTTCACACGGTCGAGCGACAACAATCTCTGCATTTACAAGCTAAGCATCGTTTGTTCTCGATGGGCGTTAATAATGTTGAGTGCTTATTTGGTGACGGACAGGCTGGTTGGCCTAATAAAGTGGAAATGGACGCGGTTATTATTACCGCCATGGCGAGTAAAATTCCATTGGCATTAACCCATTGCCTTAAGCAGCAAGGTATTTTAATTATGCCAATTGATCACCCTAGTCCGCAGATAGGCTGCTGGCGAAAAGAGGGTGATCGTTGGAAATGTTTAGGGACAGAAGCTGCGTCTTTTGTGCCTTTATTAGAAGGAATTGAACATGCCTAAATGGCTGAAAGTGTATTTGAGTGGCGTATTAATGGGAGCAGCAGATGTTGTCCCGGGTGTTTCTGGTGGAACGATTGCTTTTATTTTAGGCGTTTATGACCGTTTGATTAGTGCGTTAAGCGGGGTTAATAAGGACAGTTTAGGTATGTTGGCAAAAGGTGATGTAAAAGCCTTGTGGCGCCATTTTGATGGGGCTTTTTTACTGTCATTAGGTGCGGGTATTATCACGAGTATCTTTTTGATCGCCGGAGTGATTACACATCTTTTAGCGGTTTATCCAATTTATTTGTGGAGCTTCTTTTTTGGTCTTATCTTGGCATCCGCCTATTTTTTGATTAATCAAATTGTAGGTTTTTCATGGCGTCATTTTGGTAGCCTTATGGTAGGCGTGGTACTTGGGGCCAGTCTATCATTACTTGTTCCTACACAATTTAATACATCATTGGTGATGGTTTTTTTCTCTGGCATGATTGCTATTTGTGCCATGATCTTACCAGGCATCTCTGGCAGTTTTTTGTTGCTTATAATGGGCATGTACGGATTTATTTTATCAGCGATTAGAAGTTTTGATATTACTGTTATCCTAATTTTTTCAGCTGGCGCTTTGATTGGTCTATTAAGTTTCTCTAAAGTTCTACATTATTTACTAGGTCATGCTCGATCAATGACGTTGTCATTCCTTACAGGGACTATGTTAGGAGCTCTAGTAAAGGTGTGGCCATGGAAAATTACTGATACCTGGAGTGTGATCGGTAATAAAAAGCTACCACTAGAAGAGCATCTTATTCTACCTTGGGACTTACCAAATTTTTACTGGTTGACGGATTTCTTACTTCCATCGGTGTGTATTTTTATTGGTTTTTTGAGTGTGGTTCTTATTTCTTACATATTTTTACGAAACTCGACAAATAGTAATAATTAACTTGAATTGAATCCTGAGGAAAAGAATTATCTTTAGCAGTGTCTTTAAAAATCACGATTTTTTATCGCTAACTTGGTCAACAAGTCTGCTCATTTTTTTGTGTCTTTTATTGACTGGATGCTCTTATGAAGTGCTTCATTATTCTGCAAAAAGCAATCGAACTTATGCATCAAATAATGCTAGTGTTTCTTCTGTTCCATCATCAGGTGTTCATCGTGTTCAAAGTGGTGAAACCTTGTTTTCTATCGCTTTTCGATATGGATTGGATTATAGAGAGTTGGCTCAATCCAATCGTATCGATGCGCCTTATACTATCTATCCTAAACAAAAAATCCGCCTAAGTGGTGCGAAAAAAACGACTTCAGCGATTGCTAATAATTCGACAAAAACGTCACCGCCGATTGTTGAGAATGTGAAAAATACCTCATCAGTACCTACTGCCGTTGTTTCTACAAAAAGACCCACTAAATTACCAAAAAGCGACATAATATCTGGTGATTGGGCTTGGCCAGTTGATGGTGAAGTCTCAAGGGGGTTTTCAAATGCTGGCGTTAGTAGTAAAGGTATAGATATAAAAGCTAAGCAAGGAGCATTGGTAAAAGCGGCTGCAGATGGAACCGTTGTTTATGCGGGCAGTGGTCTTATTGGGTATGGAAACCTTGTTATCGTGAAGCATAATGATGTATATCTAAGTGCTTATGCGTACAACGAAAGAATTTTAGTTAAAGAAAAACAAAATGTTCGAGCTGGCGATTCACTTGCTGTTATTGGCGGTAAGGGAAATGATAGACCGTTACTTCACTTTGAGGTTCGTCGTGATGGTCAGCCGATCGATCCGCTAGATGTTTTACCCAAAATAAATTAAGCGAAGTTGGCGTTTTAAGGAGGGGACATGAAGTTGGCAAATATGGATAAAGAAGCAGCTAAAGTTTCGAACACGACAGATTTTGATCTTGATGATTATGCGGATGAAGAGCTTGCTGAGCAAGCGTTTGAATCGGCGGTAAATGCTCGCTATGCTGAGGCAGATACGAGTCGGAATCTCGATGTTACTCAGCTTTATTTGAGTGAGATCGGTTTCTCTCCACTGCTCACAGCGGAAGAGGAGGTGTATTTTTCTAGACTTGCTCTTAAAGGCGATGAAAAGGCGCGTAAGCGCATGATAGTAAGCAACCTGCGTTTGGTTGTGAAGATCTCTCGTCGTTACTTAAATCGAGGCTTATCGTTGCTGGATCTTATTGAAGAGGGAAACCTTGGATTGATTCGAGCGGTAGAAAAGTTTGATCCTGAACGTGGCTTTCGTTTTTCAACGTACGCTACATGGTGGATACGACAAACGATTGAACGTGCCATCATGAATCAGACTCGAACCATTCGTTTGCCGATTCATGTCGTCAAAGAGCTTAATGTGTATTTACGAGCCGCTCGAGAGTTGACACAAAAACTGGATCACGAACCGAGTTCAGAAGAAATTGCAGAAATGCTTGATTGCCCTGTTGAAGATGTACAAAAGATGCTTGGCCTCAACGAAAAGGTAAGTTCTATTGATGCGACCTTTGGTGGGGAGAATAACGACAAAAGTTTGGTGGAAATTCTGGCAGACACGCTTCATCAAGGTCCAGAAGCGGACCGCCAAGACGGAGATGTACTACACAGTATTGAGCTTTGGCTGGATGAATTGAGTGAAAAACAGTGCGAAGTCATTACGCGTAGGTTTGGATTACGTGGTCATGAGGCCAGTACGCTTGAGCATGTGGGTGCCGAAATTGGTTTAACGCGAGAGCGTGTTCGACAAATTCAAGTTGAGGCACTTCGTAAACTGCGCCTGATTATGGATAAGGAAGGTTTGTCGTTAGATGACGTGATACGTTTTGATAACTGATTAGACCGTCACTTCCAAATAAAAAGGCCCGCTTTATACGGGTCTTTTTTTTACCTGTACTTTTTTTCGCCTGTAATTTGTTTTTGCTTGTAATGTATTTCTCATGAATTCTATAGCATGTCTTTTTGTAGATTTGGCTCAGTAATTTCAACAATATGTTGCTGGATTTGTTTTTTATATTTGTCAGACATGCCTTTCACTTCATAGGCTAAGACCTCCTTTCCATCATTTTCAATAATCTCTGGAAGGCCTGTAAAAACACGGTTTTGTATGTGGGATAAGGTGAAAATATCATCACTAATGACCAGTTTATTAATACTTTCCGATTGTTTTAATTGATGGACATTATTTAAAAGTATGTCGACTTTATCTGGCTCGAAATGGTTTTCCTTCACCATATTAGTAAGCTGAGCATTACCTTGATGGAGCCCTAAGTGAAAGTTAAGTTTTGAGGTGTCTTTATAGAGTTTATTTTCCAATAATTTATCAACTAAGCCTAAGAAAAGTTGAGCGGTACTCACGGCGTTAAGGTAAAGCTTATCTTCACAATTGTGGGCACTGAAAAGTATGACAGCCGAATCGTTTTTGTACTGATGCACTTGTCCCAAGTAGATTTCGCTGGCCTGAAAAATAGCTCGATAAATTGGTGTCAATAAATTTGCCACTTGCAGAGGTGTCATGTCTTCATGCCATTTTTCTATGTTCAGAATGTCAAAATAAAGAAGACAACTGCGCTGTTTGGATTCTTCGAATATGGCATCGAAATTGATCTCAAACTGAGCTTTTTTTACGGCGGCAATAATGTCTATGTCTGCTACCGGTTTTGTTGATTTTTCTACGACTTCTTTAGGTGGTTTTAAGGCTTGTATCGCTTCAACCGCGTTATGGAGTTCTCTTGCTTCTTTATAAATCGGCGTCACTAGCGGGTTTTTATGCAGGCCTTTGCTATAAGTAATAAGCGCAGAAGAGGCTTCATTGATTGGCGTAAAAAGCCACCTTGTTATTAAAATGATGAACAATAGCGAAATGGTGCTGATGAAAATAGCAACGCCAATTAATAGATTATTAAGGTGCTGTAACGTGGCCTGAGCGGGGGTCTTGTCCAGTGTAATCAATACATGACCGACAATTTCATCTCTAAACTTTATGCTCGAACTGTAAACTCGGCGTTTATCGTTTGGCCGAAAATCGCCTTCTGATTGCCGTCCAGAGTTATCGCTGTCTGCTTCAGCAAGTAATTCGTCTTTTTTATTGTAAACTCGAGCGCTTAAAATATTGTCATCGACAACCAAACGATTGAGCAATACATTTAAACTTAGTAAGTCATTGGTGAGTATGGATTGTGTGGCATTAAAGGCAGCTTGAGTCGCCAAGCTACTGCCTAGTACTTCGGTTTGTTGAGATAAATAGTTTCCCAATGCGTGGGTCATGGTATACCAAAAAATGCACACGGTGAGCACCATAAGCGCAATAAAGGTGGCAACGGTGACAACGGAGGCACTCAGTTTTTTGCGTATAAAAGCGGTGAGGGGCTTAGTTTTAGGTTGGGTGTCCATTCACTTCCTTTGGGTAACTCGTAAAACAATAACTAAAGTATACACATCATAACGGCCGTTTTCTGAATTCTTTAAAGTAGAACAGGTGCTTAGCGAAAAGAAAACGATTTGCTATAGTAGGCGTCTTATTGAATTTGGAGTGTTTATGTCTGCCAGTATTACTCTTATGGGGTCTTTGAGCCCTGAATACCTTGATCAATTTAGCGTCTGGTTAGACAAACGCGGACTAAAGGGCGCACCACGTCGATTGACGGATAATCAAGATTTGGTTTCTGTTGTGCAAGTGGTACTAGAAAGCGAGGCTGTGAACAGTGCATCAATTCGAGCTGAACTTTTAGCCTTGTCTGATAGCACGGGAGTAGACCACATATATCAGTCGACTATGTTAGACATCCACACAGTTGGTGTGGCGGTTTTTGATATGGATTCAACACTGATTAAAGCGGAAGTTATGGATGAATTAGCCGTAGAGGCCGGTATTGGAGAGCAGATCTCTGCGGTGACGGCGAGTGCAATGCGAGGAGAGATTGATTTTGTAGAAAGTTTCGTACAGCGGTTGGCACTTTTAAAAGGTTTGAGTAGTGAGGTCATGGACGGTGTGTATCACAGAATTCAGCACATGGATGGTATTGCAACCTTGATGTCCGCTTTACATCATTATGGGTGGCACACGGCTATTTTATCTGGCGGCTTTACCTATTTTGCGGATCGAGTCCAAGTGGAATATGGTATGACGGAAGTGCATGCTAATGTTTTAGAAATCCAAGATGGTGAGTTAACCGGTAAGCATTTAGGCGCGATTGTTGATGGTGAGCGCAAGAAACTTTTATTGACGAACATCGTTGAAGAGCAAGGTGTTGATTGGAAGCAATCCATAGCGTGTGGAGATGGTGCCAATGATTTGTTGATGTTGAATCATGCCGCTTTAGGCGTGGCTTTGCATGCGAAACCTTTGGTTCGAGAGCAGGCTCCATGCCCAATGAATAATCTTGGCTTAGAAGGTATTTTGTATTTGTTAGGCATGACGTCTGCACAGATTCGTGCGCTGTCTGTTTAGTAATGACGATGAAAGAAAATGCGTTGTTGTTATCGTTTGGTGGTGATTTTTTACGCTCAAGATAGAGACTGCTATTGTCATCTCTAAAAGCTTGTTATGATTCTCTGTTATAACTATAACAAGCTTGGGCGAGGTGTTGTTTTGTCAGAAATAAGATTGTCTGATATCGATTTGAATTTACTGTATGTCTTTCAGGTTTTAATCGAAGAACTTAATGTGACAAAAGCCGCGACGCGACTCAGTGTTTCCCAGCCTGCTGTTAGCCGGTCATTATCGCGGTTACGGGATGTGTTCGACGACCCATTGTTTATCCGAACCTCTCATGGTCTTTCCGCTACCGCTAAGACTCAGAACCTAGCGCCGCTTTTAGCAGATACGCTAAAAGGGCTTGAAAGCCTGATTCAACCCAGTGAATTCACCCCACAAACCAGTAAGCGTCGTTTTATTCTGTCGACCACTGACTTTGGTACTTTGACTGTTTTACCTAAAATCCTCGATCAATTTCGTCAAGAAGCGCCAGGCGCTATTTTAGACGTTAAATCCTGGAATGAAGATATGGTGACAGAGTTGGATCAAACCAGTATCGATGTTGCGGTCGCTGTTTTATCGAAAGAGCCGCCTGCGGCGATTCGTGCAATGCGTTTGAAAAGCGATTCTATGGTGTGTTTGGCTCGTAAAAATCACCCAGATATTCAAGATGCTTTAACATTGGATAGCTATTTGAAGGCCAATCATGTGCAAGTTGTATTAGGTCGAAGAGAGTATTTTGCAGTTGATCGCGAACTAGACAAAATGGGGTATAAACGGCAGGTTTCTGTTCATTTACCGAATTTTGTCCCAGCGGCAAGAGTTGTTATGGACAGCGATTTATTATTGACCGTACCGAGGCTTTTTGCAGAGGATATGGTGGAAACGGTATCTGAAATAGTGTTGCATGAACTGCCATTTATTACTCGAGAGTTTGATTATTCGATGATTTGGCATGAACGTTTCCAACATGACGCAGCTCATGTCTGGTTTCGAGGGTTATTGAGAAAAGCTTTTGTCGACGCTTCAGCCTGATATGTATTGTTAACGCTTATCAAGTAGGACTTGATAAGCGTGTTATCCATTCTTTGGTTAATACTTCCACTAGGCTATATCGTCTAAGTGTCATTGCTTCTTCTAAATTTACAAAGCTTTCCTCTAAATAGTCGTGGAGTATCTTGTCTCGCAATACGACCAGAAACTTAATTTGTTCTGCTTGCTCATAGGTCACATCCTTATTCAAAATAAGCGCATGAAGGACTTCTTTTCGTGAAGAAATATCTGTTTTGTAATGATGCTTCAAAACATACCGAGCAAGGTCTAGCATAGAAGCGACAAGCAATTGAAATGAATGCTCGATCACCATCATTTCGTCTTTAGAATATGCCACTGAAGCGGATCTTTTTCTAAAGGCATCAAGGCGCTTTATCATTGCGTGCTGATGTTCATAAAGGGAGGTTTCCCACTCTACGTCTCTCATTATTATCGCCTTCTAGTGATAGAAAAGTAGCGCGCGGATTGTTTAGCACGCTACTTGTAGTCTAGGTGAGATATTTGAAAAGGGCGACGCTAGAAACCAGAGAAAGGATAAAAAGAATAAGAACAGCCGTATTCAATCTGAGTATTCGCTTTTACATGCAAGTAACCTTGGCTTTCACAAGCTGCTAATAGCGCGCCAGAGCTTTGTTGTGGGTGAGCATAAGCCAAGCCGTCTTGTCCAATAAAAACGCGTAAGAACTCATCTCGTTGAATGGGATTCGTACGATTAAACCCCGCATCCACTAAGTAAGAGGGAGGAAGTTCTGCTTTTTGGCCAGAGCAAATCGATAACAACAACCGAGCAAACCAATGGTAAGTGACTAAGGTTGAGCTGGGGTTTCCTGGTAAGCCTAAGAATGGAATACCTTCAAGGGTCGCATGAACAAGCGGCTTGCCAGGTTTGATGGCGATTTTCCAGAGGTGTACTGTGCCAAGCTTTTCTAGAACGCCTTTTACATGATCTTCTTCACCGACAGAAACGCCACCAGAGGAAAGAATAACATCACAAGATTGCAGTAATGTTTTTAGTGCGGCTTCAGTGTCTTCTGGTGAGTCCGCGGCGTGAAGGCATTGCTCAACCTGGTGACCCGCTTGCGTAACCAGAGCTTTAAGCATTGGGCCATTAGAATTATAAATTTGCCCAGCTTTTAAAGTCTCACCCGCTGGAATGAGTTCGTCTCCGGTGGTGAGTATTCCTACTCGTAATGGCTTATAAACAGTAATGTTTGTAATGCCAAGACTAGAGAGTAAACCAATATGCATTGGTGAGATCTTCTCACCTGCTTTTATCACGGTTTGGCCTGCTTGCATGTCTTGTCCCTTGGGACGAATGTTGTCGCCTTTTTTGGGGGGGTGTGCAAAGGCAACATGATCATCAACACATTTGGCATCTTCTTGCATGATGACAGTGTCTGCGCCGCTCGGGATATTGGCGCCGGTAAAAATACGAGCGCATGTCCCTGGAACTAAAGGTTGCGCTGACTGCCCTGCAGGAACACGTTGGCTGATGGTAAAGGCTTTATCGGCTTGCCAGTCGCCACTAGCGAGCGCGTAACCATCCATTGCACTGTTGTCGTGGGGTGGTACAAAAATATCTGCGACAATGTCTTTTGCAAGAATTCTTCCTGCTGCATTCGACAGAGCGATCGTTTGGGGTACAACGCGCAATGTGGCGCTTTGTTTTATTTCTTGCAATGCGTCTTCAAACGTAAGCATGGTCGACATGGTACTTAAGCCTCGTGCTGAGTTGGTGCAAGTGGCCCAATTAACATACTGACAAAGTTGCAGGGTCTGTGTGAAGCGTTAAGTTGCTCTTCTAAAATACCATTCCATGCGGTTTTGCATGCGCCCGTTGAACCAGGTAAACAAAAGATTAACGTTTGATTTGCTAGTCCTGCAATCGCGCGGGACTGGATAGTGGAAGTGCCAATTTCGTCGTATGATATTTGTCGAAATAATTCACCAAATCCTTCGATGGTTTTATCGAAAAGCGGTGTCATTGCTTCTGGCGTACTGTCTCGGTTGTAAAGCCCCGTTCCGCCAGTGATCAGTACAACATGAATTTCTTTATCGGCGATCCAGTTCGAAACTACCGCGCGCATTTGGTAAACGTCGTCTTTTACGATTTTTCGACCGCTAAGCGTATGGCCAGCTTTGCTTAATAATTCAACGAGAGCGTCGCCAGAGGTATCTTCAGCGAGTGATCGTGTATCCGAAACCGTTAATACGCTGATTTTTAGTGGTCGAAATGGGGAAGGTGTTTTAGCCATGAGATTCCTTGTTAGCCTCCTGTTGCGCTCATAAAACGTAAAATTTGTGGGGCTTCATCGAGGTTGAAATGATGTTGAAGTGGTTTAAGTGCTAACGCGTCGATAATAGCGCTTTCTAATGTTATTGAATCGGCTGATGTATTTCGAATCACACCTTTTAAGTCTTTTGAGTGTTCATTGCCTAAGCAAAGTAATAATCGACCCTCAGCGGTAAGTCTGACTCGATTACAGGTATCACAAAAGTTATGACTGTGAGGTGAAATAACACCAATTTTATGATCGTAACCTGCTACCTGATAGTAGCTTGTCGGCCCGCTAGTTGTCATTGAACTGGGGGTAAGTTCGTAGTGTTCACTGAGCGTTTCGATAACATCATCACTGGATAAATAGGTTGCGGCGCGATCGTGGTCGCTAATAACGCCCAACGGCATTTCTTCAATAAAACTGATGTCCATTTTACGCTCTAACGCAAAGCGTGCAAGGTCGAATAATTCATCATCATTATGGTTCTTGAGCATAACGCTGTTGATTTTTAATCTTTTGAAAGGCAGTTCGCTGGCAGCTTCTATGCCATTGATAACTTGCTGGAATTTATCTCTACGCGTTAGCGCGTAAAATCGATCGGCTTTTAATGTATCGAGACTGATATTAATACGAGATACGCCAGCATTAAGTAAGTTTTGAGCCATCTTATATAGCTGTGAGCCATTGGTGGTAATAGTTAGTTCTTCTAAACCGTTAGTGTTGGCGATTTGTTCTATTGCCCATAATATATTTTTGCGGACTAAAGGCTCACCGCCAGTAATCCGAATACGCTTGGTTCCCATTGAAATAAAGGTTTTTGCTACATGAACAATTTCCTCTAAAGACAAAATATGTTCTCTAGCCAAAAAAGAGACGTCTTCATCCATACAATAGGTGCAGCGAAAATCGCATCTGTCAGTAACAGAAATACGTAAGTAATCTATTTTTCGACCAAATGGATCGATTAAAGCGGATGTAGCCAAGAAAAATACCCCACAAGATAGCGGTCCATCAAAGCAAAAAAACGCCTATTTAGCAAAGCGGTAAAAAGATTTAGACGGTATTTGGGTATTATTTTCAAATTATGCCGATTTCCTGTTAAAAACGTCACGTAAAAAGCGGCATAATACAGATATTTATAATTTGCAGGAGAGTAATGGTGAGTCAAGTCGTTAACCATTTAATAGGTCTACTGAAGTTAGAGCGAATATCAACTACTCAGTTTATTGGGCGGAGCCAAGACATAGGCTTCCCGAAATTATTTGGCGGTCAAGTTATTGGCCAAGGATTGAGTGCAGCAACACAAACAGTAGAAGGGCGCTTTCCGCACTCACTCCATTGCTACTTTTTACGCCCTGGTGATTCTGCACATCCCATTGAATACGATGTTGAAGTGGTTCGAGACGGTGGCAGTTTTAGTGTGAGGCGAGTAATTGCCTCACAATTTGGAAAAAGCATTTTAGCAATGACGGTGTCTTTTCATATTGAAGAAGTGGGGCTAGATCATCAAGACGCGATGCCAAATGTGCCGGGACCAGAATCGTTCAAATCTGAATTATCGCTTTTCAGAGCTCACTCAGACGAAATACCCGAAAAAGTAAGAGATTTATTTACGGCGGATCGCCCAATTGAATATCGAATTGTAGAAAATCAGAACCCATTTCGACCGCGCCCAGGCATCGCCAAGCGACATATGTGGATTCGCAGTGTGGCGGCGTTGCCTGACGATGCGCTAATTCATCAGTCTATGTTGGCTTATACAACGGATTACGGCTTTATTGAAACCGCCTTAATGCCTCATGGATTGTCTATTGGTAATCCGTATTTAACCATTGCCAGTCTGGATCATGCGATTTGGTTTCATCGTCCTTTTCGGTTAGATGAGTGGTTGCTTTATGTGGCAGATTCTCCGTCTGCCAGCTCGGCAAGAGGGTTTGTACGCGGACAAATTTTTAATCAAAAAGGTGAGTTGGTTGCATCGACGGCACAAGAAGGGTTGTTGCGGTATTCGCGACAATAGAAAATGCAGTTTATCTAGATAAAATTATTCTTTGTGTTGCTGCAATGCCCAAATAACGTGTTCTTTCACTAAGTCTGATGAACTCATGAGCGCACGTTTAAGCGATTCGGTCGTTTCTTTATTGGTTGGAGCATTGCCTAGTGCAACGGCAATGTTTCTACGCCAGTTTTCATAACCTGTGCGTCGAATAGGGGAGCCTTCGGTGTTCTTTAAAAAGGTTTCTTCATCCCATTCAAATAACTCAATCAGACCTGCAGAGTCTAAATTGTGCCTTGGCTGAAAGTCGTCTTCTTCTGTGTATTTTGCAAATTTTGTCCAAGGACAAACCAGTTGGCAATCGTCACAGCCAAAGATTCGATTGCCCATTTTACTGCGTAGTTCCTCGGGAATCGGGCCTTTATGTTCAATGGTTAGGTAGGAAATGCATTTGCCTGCATCGAGTACCCAAGGTTCGACGAATGCATTGGTTGGGCATTGAGTGAGGCACGCTGTACAGCTGCCACAATGTTTGGTCTGAGTGGGGGCGTCGACAGGAAGCGGAAGGTTGGTGAATATCTCGCCGAGCAAAAACCAGCTACCTGCTTTGGGTGTGAGTAATAAAGTGTTTTTACCAATCCACCCCATTCCGGCTTGCTCGGCGATTTGTCTTTCTAAAATAGGGGCGCTGTCGACAAAAGCACGGTAGCCATGATCACCGACGCGTTGCTCAATTTTTTTTGCCAGTTGAGTTAGACGTTTACGTATTAATTTATGGTAATCACGTCCCAGGGCATAGCGTGCGATGTAAGCTTTGTTTTTTGTTTTTAAACGCCCAACTGTTTCGACCGATTGAGGTAAGTAGTTCATCCGCAGGGAAATTACTCGGCGAGTACCTGGGTGTAACTGTTCTGGGTAGAATCGCATGTCACCGTGGTTGGCGAGATAGTCCATGCCAGCGTGATATTGGTTATTAAGCCACTCGTTAAATTCATCTTTGTATTGTGCTAGGTCAGGCTCGACAATACGGGCCTCAGCGAAGCCGAAGTCAATTGCCCATGACTTAATGTCATCAGCAAGTAGATTTAAGTCGTCTGAACTGGATAAAAACGAAGGAAGCAAATGAGTACCGAAATATCTGGCGCTAGGCCGGAACGTTCAGCCTAGCGAAAAGAGCGAAAAACTAGTAAAGCAGAGAGTCACCTTTAACAACATCCATCAAAAGCTTGATGAACATGCGGTCTGCTTCGGTATGGTCTTCTTGGATTTTCAATGTTGTTTGATTCGACACTTCTTCTGCAATACGTTGGTAAGCATTGGGCTCGTTGATATTTTCTTTCGCGATGCGGACTAATTCTCCCGCCAGTTCTGGATCAATCAACATTTTACGAAAACAGCGTAAAAATTCATCAATAACGCGTTGTTTGTTGAGCTCATTGGCCATGGTAAAACTCCTAATCAAATTATGTCGCTATAACATCATGAAGCGTAGGTTAGAGCAAGTTTTTATGCGTGCTTTGTGTTGACAAAAGTTAGGAGTGAAGACAGAATGAAAAACTATATAATTCGACGACACCCTGTCGATGACTCCTTTTTATGGGCCACTAGCCCATCTCAGTCAGATTTATTCTGATAAGCACAAGTATATTGTGGCGTAATATCGTTACTTTATGCTTTTCCTCGCGAAAAGACGCGGGCAGTGTAACAACTGCGATTTATTGCGTTTGAGTGTTTCTTACTTTTATGTAAATGTTCTTCATTTTTAAAAGTTACCTCAGTTAGTTTTGCAAACATCGTTCTATCAACTTTAATCTACCTGTCTTATGCGGTTACAATAGCCGTAGTTTGAAATTTTTAAAGACAGATGAATACTTAATAGAGGGTAACAAGGTGGAGTTATTATCCGGTGGTGAAATGATCGCCCGCTTCCTCAAAGATGAGGGAGTTGAATATATCTATGGTTACCCAGGTGGTGCCGCACTTCATATATACGATGCCTTGCATCGTCAGTCTGATGTAAAGCACATTCTGGTTAGGCATGAACAAGCGGCAACGCACATGGCGGATGGCTATGCGCGTGCAACAGGTAAGGCGGGCACGGTTCTCGTTACCTCTGGTCCAGGTGCGACAAATACGGTGACAGGCATTGCGACGGCTTACATGGATTCCATTCCCATGGTCATTATTTGTGGTCAGGTTATGAGTTACCTGATTGGTGAAGATGCGTTCCAAGAAACCGATATGATTGGTGTGTCACGTCCAATTGTGAAGCACAGCTTTACGGTTAAGCATCCTTCTGAAATTCCTATGATCCTGAAAAAGGCGTATTACATTGCCAATACCGGTCGTCCTGGTCCTGTTGTCATTGATGTGCCAAAAGACATGACCATGCCAGGTGATAAATACGAATATAAATACCCTGAGTCTGTTTCTATTCGTTCTTATACGCCACCAACAAAAGGTCACAGTGGTCAGATCAAAAAAGCCGTTGAGCTATTATTGGCGGCCAAGCGTCCAATTATCTATGCTGGTGGTGGCGTCATTATGGGCGGTGCATCTGATTTGCTTCTGAATCTAGCCAAATCCTTGAATGTTCCTGTGACCAATACTTTGATGGGCTTGGGTGGATACCCAGGCACAGACAAACAGTTTGTTGGTATGTTGGGAATGCACGGCGCATATGAAGCGAATATGACCATGCATCACAGTGATGTGATTCTTGCTGTTGGTGCTCGTTTTGATGATCGCGTGACCAATGATCCTGACAAGTTTTGTCCTGGCGCTAAAATCATTCACATTGATATTGATCCTGCTGCTATTTCTAAAACGATTCGCTCGGATGTGCCTATTGTTGGCCCTGTTCGTCAGGTTTTAGAAGAAATGTTGTCCTTGGTCGAGGGTGGAACTTCTAATACTGAAGCGCTCGTTAGCTGGTGGAAGCAAATCAATGAATGGCGTTTGGTGCACGGTGGTCGTTATGATACGAGCAGCGATAAGATCAAACCTCAAGCTGCGATTGAAGCGTGCTGGCGTGCCACTAAAGGTGATGCCTTTGTCGCGTCTGATGTCGGTCAGCACCAAATGTTTGCTGCGCAGTATTATAAATTTGATAAGCCAAATCGTTGGGTGAACTCTGGTGGTCTGGGTACAATGGGTTTTGGTCTTCCAGCTGCCATGGGTGTGAAGTTGAGTTTCCCTGAAGAAACCGTTGTTTGTGTCACAGGCGAAGGCAGTATTCAGATGAATATTCAAGAGCTTTCTACCTGTTTGCAGTACGGTTTACCGGTTAAAATTTTGTGTTTGAATAATGGTTACTTAGGCATGGTTCGCCAATGGCAAGACATGAATTATGAAGGGCGTTACTCGAATTCATTCATGGATTCTTTGCCAGACTTTAAAATATTGATGGACGCTTATCGCCATAAATACGTTGAAATCAGAACCAAAGAAGAACTTGATAGTAAAATGGAAGAAGCGTTTGCCATGACAGACCGATTGGTCTTCATCAACTGTTACGTGGATCCAGAAGAACATGTATATCCAATGCTAGTGCCTCGTGGTGCGATGCGCGATATGTTCTTGAGCAAGACGGAGCGAACCTAATTATGCGACATATTATTTCTGTATTGATGGAAAACGAGCCAGGTGCTTTGTCGCGAGTTGTTGGTTTGTTTTCTCAGCGTAACTTTAACATCGAATCTTTGAACGTAGCCGCAACGGATGATTCAACATTATCTCGTTTGACATTGACAACCTACGGTTCTGACCAAGTAGTAGAGCAAATCACTAAGCAACTGAATAAGCTTATTGATGTGATCAAGCTGGTGGACTTAACCGAAGGTCAGCACATTGAACGTGAATTGATGTTGGTGAAAGTTCGTGCAACGGGAGCGCAACGTGCAGAAGTAAAACGCACGGTTGATATTTTCCGCGGTAACATCGTTGATATGACACCGTCTATCTACACGATTCAAATCGTTGGCGAATCGGATAAATTAGATGGGTTTATACAAGCGTTGGGCGGCGCTCATTTGCTTGAAGTCGTTCGAACGGGTGTCTCTGGCATCGCACGTGGTGAGAAGACACTGTCTTTGTAATCGCGTTGTAGGTAGCTAAACTTAAAAAGCCGCGATTGTTCGCGGCTTTTTTATGTGTGAAGAATAAAAGGTTTTTTAATGGATAAAACGAATTGGAAGTTGATTAAGTTATTGGAAAGAAACGGCCGTTTAACCTATGCCGAGCTTGGTAAGCTAGTACACCTCTCTGCTCCAGCGATTGCTGAGCGAGTCCGAAAGCTAGAAGAGACTGGTGTTATTACGGGCTATGGTGCAAAAATCAATCTGGAAAAAATCGGCATTCCAATAACCGCACTAGTCGAATGCCAAGTGTACCGGGCTAAAGAGCGTGAATTTAAAGCGTTAGTGCTTAGTTTGGACGAGGTGATTTCGTGCCATAACGTGACTGGTCCTTATGCTTTTGTACTTAGAGTGGCAGTACGTTCTATGTCTTTATTGGACGCGCTATTAGAGCGCTTAATTGATTTAAGTGACACTAATACCATGATGGTACTTTCAACCCCAGTGTCACGAGAGATGCCTGAAAATATAGAAAAAGGGGCTGAAACTGAGCTTGATTAAGTTGTGCTTACACTAGCACTGCGGCGGTTTTTGCTTTGCGCGGCCACTGGCTAATGATCATTCCAGTCATGATGAAACCGCAGCCGATAAGAGCCCGAGTTGAAAGGGTTTCCTGCATGAATATCCAGCCGCCAATAACCGCAAATACTGCTTCAGACGATAAAATGAGTGCGCTAATGCTTGGTGAGACATTTTTTTGCCCCAATGTTTGTAATGTGAATGCAATGCCAGAAGAAGCGACGCCAGCGTAAACTAGTGGCCACCAAGCCATCTTAATATTTTCTAATGTGGGTGTTTCTAATGCAAATGCCATAATAGAGGCGAGTACCGTGGCGATGGAGAATTGCACGATAGAAAGTGGTAAAGCGGACACTGAGCGAGACAGATAGGCAATAAGCAAAACATGGAAAGTCCAAAATAGTGTACCCAATAGCTCGATAGCATCGCCTTTGTTGATGGATAAATTGGGCCCTACCGTCAGGCTATATAATCCGACTAAGGCCAACCCGACACCAACCCAAGTGTGTCTTTCTGTTTTATGACCTAGCATAAGTCCCAAAATTGGCACAAACACAATGTACATGCTGGTGATAAAGCCAGCATTTCCTGCCGTCGTGTACTGCAGACCTATTTGTTGGCAAGTAAAACCTAAGAATAGACACCCTCCAGCGGTGAGGCCTCCTAGCCAAAGCTTACGATTATTTTGCGATTTTTTTGGTTTGAAGATTAATAATAAAGGTAGGAGCGACAATGTTGCTAATAAGAAGCGCATGGCATTGAAGCTGTGTGGCCCGAGGTTCTCCATACCAACGCTTTGGGCGACAAAGGCAAATCCCCAAATAGCGGCCGTGGCCCATAATAAAAGGTGTGCAATAGACATAGTGAATCTCTGGTCATTGATAAAGGAGTCGCTATTTTACGGAGAGCTGTTCTGTTTCCACAGCCGAAATGAAAGGTTATTCATGCGCTAAGCTTTGGATGCCAAAGTAAATTGATGGTTTTGCTTTATGAATCTAAATACATCATCGTTTTGTGTTTTATACACCTTATTGGGTGCGCTATAACATCGATACCATGATTTAAAAAAGTTAAACTTTATGGAGATGAATACTCAAATCCAGCTTAGGTAGACAATTGCATTTTTAAGCATGCTTCTTTAGTGTCTGATAATTGAATGATGGTCGTTTTTAACAAAGTGAGGAAAATACAATGGACTGGCAGATATGGTTTGTTACCGCGCCTTTTTTACTATTATTGGCTCTGTCTCCAGGGCCTAACAATTTTACGGCTATGTATAACGGCATGCAGGTTGGACCTCAAAAAGCCATTATTGCGGTATTAGGGCGTAATGTTGCTTTCGTTATTTTAATGACGGTGTCAGCACTAGGGCTTGGTGCGGTCATTGTCACCTCTGCGTTTTGGTTCAATATTGTAAAATGGTTGGGAGTCATTTATTTACTTTATATCGGTATTAAAACATGGCGTAGTGCGGCAGTTGCACTGGATCAGCATGAGTTGGAGAACGGTGTGATCTCCCGAGGGCATTTTTCTAGAATACGACAAGAGTTTTTGATCGCGATCAGTAACCCAAAAGCGATTTTGATTTTTACTGCCATTTTCCCTCAGCTTCTGGATTTGAGTTTACCCGTTGCACCACAGTTTTTTATGATTGGCGTGACTTTTATCATTTGTGAATTTATTTCTGGGTATGTTTACGCTGTCAGCGGCAAACAAATTCGTCGATTGATTAAGAGTCAAAAAGGGATGATCAAGTTAAATAAAAGTATGGGAAGTGTATTTATGTTTGCGAGTATATTATTGGCGTCTTCAAGCAGAAGCTAAAGCAAACGGACTTAAGTAAAAAGGTGGCATATAGCCACCTTTTTTATTCTTTCTACAGCAAAAATTATTAGCTGTGTTCTTTTAAGAATTCTTCGCTCAAGTACAGCTCTTCATTGCTGTTTACTTTTACATCACGGTCTAGAATCATTTTTGCAATTTCTTGTGCTTCTTCTAGGGAGTGCATTTCGTAAGTACCGCACTGATATTCGTTTAGTTCTGGAATATCGCTTTTTGCTTTTACTTTAAGAACATCTTCCATGGCAGACTTCCAAGACGTTGCTACTTTGTCTTCGGAAGGTGTGCCGATTAAGCTCATGTAAAAACCAGTGCGGCAGCCCATTGGAGAGATATCAATGATCTCTACGCCATCACCGTTTAGGTGGTTTCGCATAAAACCAGCAAACAAATGCTCAAGAGTATGAATGCCCCGCTCTGAAAGAATTTCTTCATTTGGTACGCAGAAACGTAAATCAAAAACTGTGATGTCGTCCCCGCTTGGTGTGGACATGGATTTTGCTATGCGGACGGCTGGTGCGTCCATACGTGTGTGGTCGACACGAAAGCTGTCTAATAATGGCATAAAACTCTCCTACTTGTGCGTTGTATGCAACGTGAAGTGCGTTGCTCTGTATAAGGTCAATAACAATGGCGACTATTGTACAGGAAGTTTTGGGTCTTTGATGGGGCTTTTTGGTACTTTCATGTATTCATAACTCAATGCTAGACAGAAAACGATTAAGGCGAACATCACGCTTTGTCCAATAAAAAGCACCATGAAGCAGCAACTGACTAAGGCAATAATCGCGACAGGGCGAATGGTTCGACTCACCAATTTTAGCGCCGCGATGCAGGTTAATGTGTATATGATCAAAAAGCTGCCATTTGTCATTTCAATAAACCACGCCATTTTCCAGCCTGATAATTCGGAAAAAACAATGGAGAGTAGTGTAATTGAACCAACTAGTAATACCGCTTTTGCTGGTGCGCCATTTTTATTCAGACTGATAAAGGTTTTTGGTAATGCGCCTTGTTGTGCCATAGATTGCACCATGCGAGAAAAGCCTAAAATATAAATAGCGACGTTGGCGAACGCGATGGCATAAGCCCCAACCGCGAAGAGTCGACTGCTGGTTTCGCCCATTAATTTACTTACCAGTAAGGCGAGAGATTGGCTGTTAGTAACTTCGTCGCCGTAAGTGTGGTGCCAGGCAATTAACAGTACCAAGCTTAAGTAGGCGAGTATAACAATGGCGATGCCACCTAGTAATGCAATTGGAAAGTCACGTGTTGGGTTTTTAAATTCTGCGCCCATGTGTGCCATGACTTCGATGCCTAAAAAACACCAGAATATGACGCCCGTGGCGTATAAAGTTTGTTGCCATTCAAAGGCGTTTGAAGGGGCTTTAATGACTTGGCGGCTGTCTTGAATGTCTCCAATAAAACAGAGCCAAATGATGGTGCCAATCATCACAATGACAATACCGGTTTGAAAACGAGCGGACGTTTGCATGCCTATTATGGCAAAGATGAGCATGCCGACTAATGTTAAAAGACTAAAGATAAGAATCCATTCGTCTGATGTTTTGAATATGATGGTTAAATACGCCGCCGCCACTTTAATGGCGACCGCTGGACCGACTAATAGAATACTCAGAAACAACCAGCCTACAGCTTTTTCGTAGCGTGAGCCGAATGCGCGTCCGATATAATGAGAAGCGCCGCCAGCAGAAGGGTACTTCGAACCGAGTGCTGCAAAAATAAATGCAATGGGGATAATCATGACGGCGGTGATTAACCAAGCGTAAAAGGCAAATGACCCAGCCTGTGACACAGACATGGCGGGTAAGATCATCAATCCGGTGCCAATAAAAGTGGTCACCGTCATCGCTATGCCTTGTAGAGGTCCGAGCGTTTTTTTGTAATGGGTCATTTGTTTGCCTTTATCCAGCTGTTATTTTGTATAGCTAAGGATAAAATAATGCGATAAACAATACGCCATACAAGTTGACCCCATTAAGGCGCACTTTGTCTGAGTGACCGTCAATTTGGATAACACATAATAAGAGAGGAGCGTTGGGTGGCAGATCACTATGATCAAAAAATATTAGCCTTGCTTGTGGATGATGCTCGACTTTCTGTTTCGGATATCAGTCGGCAAGTTAATTTGTCTCGTTCAGCAGTGACTGAACGAATTCGACGTATGGAAGATAATCGTACTATTACCGGATATCATGCCCATACTTCAATTTCAAAAGAAGACGGTGTAACTGCGTACTTGGCGTTAACATTTCGTCCATTATCGTGTGATCTTGTGCAACCATTGATTGACGCGATACCTGAAGTAAAGCTGGCGCATTCTATTAGCGGAGATTTAGATTTACTACTTTTGGTTCAGGCAAATTCAATGACTCGACTAAATGTCATCCGTAGTGAAATGGACAGTTGGCCAAATTTGAACAAAATTGTGACACACATGTGCTTAGCAAATCGTCTTGATCGATGGTAGATGTCTATTATTTATGCCTATATTGAGACGATTACGAATTTTTAATATAACGGATTGAATGGTTTGGTTTTTTTCTTGCATTATTTGAGTGGAGCCATGATCTGAAAAAGTTAAATCTAAAGGAAAAATGGTCTAGTGAAGCAAGGTCATACGACGATTTGCTTATACTGGCACTACTGGGCGCTTTGTGTGGTTTGTTAAGTGGGCTCTTGATGGCATTTTTTTATGCTGCGATCTATTTGCCTGCGCGATATATTATTGGAACAGATTTTGATACGTTCGAATCCTTACCTGTGGAATGGCGTGTTGGGCTTTCTTTGCTTGCCTGTATTGTGTTGGCATTGGTGTTTACTCTATTGCCTTCTCGACTTCATAAGGTTGGTGTTCCCTATGTTGTAGAAAGGCTTAATTATCATAACGGTAATTTGCCCTTATGGAATGGAGTCGTTCAATTTTTTACTGCGGCAATTGGTTTGATTGGAGGACTCTCTATTGGTAAAGAGGGGCCAGCCGTTCATCTTGGCGCCACTTTAGGAAGTTATTTAGCAGAAAAAGCGAAATTGCCCCAATATGGTGTTGAAACCCTTTTGGCTTGTGGCGTTGCTGGCGCTATTTCTGCAATATTTCAAACGCCACTTGCGGGTGTTTTGTTTGCTTTTGAGGTGATTTTTTTAGAATACCGACAGCGTTACGTATTGCCGGTATTACTGTCTTCGGTGGTTGCAACGTTGGTGAGTCACTATCTAATTGGGCCTTTGGATATTTTTAGTATCGGCGATTTATCGTTGGTGGTTTTCTCGACGGATTTATTTTTTGCTTGTTTTGCCTTAGTGGTTCTAATTGTTTTGTTGTCTGCGTTGTTTCTGCATACGCAAAAAGCGTTATGGCGTTTAAGTGGGTTGTCTGTTTGGGTGCGATTTATGTCAGTCGCCATCGCAACGTCTTTGGCCGCGGTTTATTTGCCGGAAGCGTTAGGGAGTGGCTATAGCTCGCTTACGCATTTGTTATCTGGCGATGTAATTCTATATTCTCTTTTTTTGTTGATAGTGGTTAAAACGGCATTAACGGCATTTACTATTGGGCTAGGCATTCCTGGTGGGATGATAGGGCCAACTTTCATTATTGGCGGGTTGGCTGGTGTTCAGATCGCTTTGATATTTGATAATGATGTTGCTTTGTTTGCATTGCTTGGAATGGCGGCAATGATGGCAGCTTGTTTCCAGGCACCGTTAACGGCCCTGGTTGCTATTATTGAGATGACTCACTCCTCTGAGGCTATCATCCCTGCTTTGTTTGTTGTCGTATTGGCTTGTTTGTTAATGAGAGTGTTTTTTCATCAAGAGTCGGTATTTGTTGAGCGATTGAGCTATATAGGAATGTCTTCGACTATTAGCCCTTTTCAGCGCTACCTTCGACACCATACTGTCAAGCCCGTTTCGGAAGATATTGTATTGTTGCCTGCACGTGTTCCTCTTGAGCAGGCAAAAAATTTAGCGTCAAGTATGGTAGACTATATCGCATTTGAGAGTGATGGTGATTGGCATTTGGTGCATCGAATCTCTGTATTAGACGCTTTGCAGACTCTGGATTTGGGGCCTCAATTATGGCTTGTTTTTATAGATGATATTGCGGTGATGGATTTGTCGCTGACTTTGGCGTCGAATATTGTGCCATTGATTGATGAACCGTCATCATTAGAGTCTATGTGGCATTGGTTTCAAAAAACCGACTCAGTAGAGGTGTTGGTGGCATTATCGGATTCCTCTTTTCGTCGTGTTTCTCGACATCGTCTTGATCAGTTTTTATTAAAAAGTGACTAGTTCGTGTTGTACTTTTTAACACAGATTTAGTCATTGGTATTCAGTTATAGAGTCTAGTAAATGAGCTTTAACCGCACAGTGGGTAAACTGCTTATTTTGCTTTAGAGCGAATTAAATTATTAGTTATAGGATTTGAAAAAAATATGAGTCGGTCAGAAGATTTATACACACGAGCTCAGCATCGTATTCCCGGAGGCGTTAACTCTCCAGTACGAGCATTCAATGGTGTGGGTGGAACGCCTATCTTTTTTCAGCGAGGCGAAGGTGCTTATGTTTATGATGAAGATAAACAGCGTTATGTAGATTATGTAGGTTCTTGGGGTCCAATGATTCTAGGTCATTCTCACCCAGATGTATTGGATGCGGTTAGGAAGCAGCTTGATTACGGTTTAAGCTTTGGGGCACCGACAGAAGTCGAGATCACTATGGCTGAGAAAGTCTGTGAGCTTGTGCCCTCTATGGATATGGTGCGCATGGTGAACTCAGGTACCGAAGCCACTATGAGTGCGATTCGCTTGGCTCGAGGTTATACAGGACGTGATAAAATCGTCAAGTTTGAAGGGTGTTATCACGGACATTCAGACTCATTATTGGTTAAAGCGGGTTCAGGTGCTTTGACACTGGGTATGCCTAGTTCTCCAGGTGTTCCAGCTGACTTGGCTAAGCATACGATTACTTTGCAATATAATGATATCGAAGAAGTGAAACGCTGCTTTTCTGAGATAGGCGATCAGATTGCCTGCATTATAGTGGAGCCTGTTGCCGGCAATATGAATTGCATTTTGCCAATAGATGGTTTTTTACAAACCTTGCGTCAAGTATGTGATGAGTCTGGTGCTGTTTTGATTTTTGATGAAGTGATGACTGGTTTTCGTGTCGCTTTAGGAGGCGCTCAGGAATATTTTGATATCGTTCCAGATTTAACGACGTTGGGTAAAGTTATAGGTGCCGGAATGCCCGTTGGTGCTTTTGGTGGAAAACGAGCGATTATGGAGTGTATCTCACCATTAGGGCCGGTCTATCAGGCGGGTACTTTGTCTGGTAATCCTGTTGCGATGGTCGCTGGCTTGGCGGTTCTAAATAAAATTAGTGAAGCAGGTTTTCATCAGACATTAGGCGCTAAAGCAACTCGCCTTGTTGCTGGATTGAAAAAAGCTGCAGACGACGTGGGTGTGCCTTTTTGTGTGGTGAGCGTTGGAGGAATGTTTGGTTTTTTCTTCACGGAAGCTGAATCTGTGCAGGGTTTTGCAGACGTGCAGCGTTGTAATTTAGAGCATTTCAAGGCGTTTTTTCATTATATGCTTGAAGAGGGTGTGTATTTTGCTCCGGCTGCTTTTGAGGCTGGATTTATATCCCAAGCACACACAGAAGAAGATATTGATTTTACGATAGAAGCGGCTAAGCGCTCTTTTGCTAAGCTTGTATAAACAATTCGCAAGTATATAAAGGTTTTTGATATGTCTATAGATGATGTGAAAAAAACACCGGTCGAAGATGTTGATGTTAGTGATGATAAAAAGCAACCCCATAAAGGGGTGTATTTATTGCCGAATTTATTCACGACTGCCGCATTGTTTTCTGGTTTTTATTCTATTATAGCGGCTATGAATGGTGATTTTACCCACGCTGCTGTCGCTATATTTATCTCGATGGTTCTTGATGGTTTGGATGGTCGTGTGGCTCGCATGACAAGAACTCAAAGCGCGTTTGGTGCTGAGTACGACTCCCTTGCTGATATGGTGTCTTTTGGTATCGCTCCAGCTCTAGTCGTTTTTACTTGGTCCTTAGCACCGCTTGGTAAAGCGGGTTGGATTGCCGCTTTTGTTTATGCTGTTGGTGCCGCGCTTCGACTTGCTCGCTTTAATACGATGCTGGCGGTAGAGGAAAAGCGCTATTTCACAGGTTTACCCAGTCCAGCGGCTGCCGCAATTGTGGCAGGGGTTATTTGGGCGGCTAATGATAAGGGCGTTTCCGGAGAGAGTTTAGCGACTCTTATGGCATTGTTAGTTCCCATTGTCGGTTTGTTAATGGTCAGTAATGTAAAGTACCGCAGTTTTAAAGATCTTAATGTGAAAGGGCGCGTTCCTTTTGTGGTGTTCTTGATAGCGGTGCTTGTTTTAGTGTTTGTTGCGCTTGAGCCTGCATTAGTGCTGATGAGTGTTTTTTGCCTTTATGGTCTATGGGGCCCGCTTGGAATTGTTTTTAAGCGATTGCGCTAGTCTGTGTAAAAAATGATGATTTAGTTGTCTTATACAGAACTATTTTGAACTAGCTGCGTGAGCCCCTGTCAATATCTAAAATATTAAGAGGGGACACGCACATGCTTATTCGTAACAAAAAAGCTTCAGATTGCTCGGAATCTCAAATAACAGATGAGTCTGTTTACTTAAATCGTCGTCAATTCATGAAAGTAACCGGTGGTGTTGTTTTAGGTGTTGGCAACATAGGTCATGTCGCTGCTGCTTTACAGGAGGGGAATCCTTTGTCTCCTTCACCCTCGCTCAAATCCTCATTCCAAAATATAGTAGAAACAGCTTATGGTCGAAGTGAAAAAGTGTCGCCATATGATGTTGCGACCTCGTACAATAATTTCTATGAGTTTGGCTACGGTAAAAGTGATCCCAAAGAAAAATCTTCTCAACTCCAAACAAGACCTTGGACTATTACCGTAGAAGGTGAGGCTGGTAAAACAGGCGTTTTTGATCTGGACGATATTATTAAAGAATCGTTACTTGAGGAGCGCATCTATCGTCTTCGCTGTGTGGAGGCTTGGTCTTTGGTTATTCCTTGGGTTGGTGTTTCTTTGGCGACGGTTTTGAAGCGCTTTGATCCAACATCTAAAGCAAAATATGTCTATTTCGAAACTTTATATGACCCTAAGCAAATGCCCGGTCAGCGAGGTAATGGGTTAGATTGGCCTTATCGTGAAGGTTTGCGTATTGATGAGGCGATGAATCCGTTAGCTATGCTTGCTGTTGGAATGTATGGAAGCATACTGCCTAATCAGAATGGGGCGCCTGTAAGGCTGGTTTTACCATGGAAATATGGTTTTAAAAGTATTAAGTCCATTGTGAAAATTCGCTTTGTTGAGACTATGCCTGAAACAACGTGGAGCTTATTGGCCCCCAGTGAATATGGTTTTTACGCTAATGTGAATCCTAATGTGGATCATCCTCGCTGGTCTCAAAAGCAAGAGCGGCGTTTACCTGGTGGGGTTCTCTTTCCTAATGTAGTTGAAACTAAGATGTTTAATGGTTATGAAGAGGATGTAGCCTCTCTATACACTGGGATGGACTTAAAAAGGTTTTATTAAGATGGCTGTGTTTTGGGATAGAAGAGAGAAGCCTTATGTCGTATTTTTATTCTTAATGCCTTTGGCATGGATGGTTTCCTCTCTTTTCTTAGGGCGTTATTTTCCAGATCCGGGCAAGGCTCTGATGAATGTGAGTGGTATATGGGCCAGTGTTTTTGTTATCGCTGTTTTGTTCCTTACTCCAATAGCTAAATTCACTCAATTTCGAATGATATCGCGTTATCGGCGCTTTGTTGGTTTAGGTGCATTTATCTATTCCATATTGCATCTTGTTGTCTATTTGGTTTTGTTTGCTGGTTTGAATTTGTCTTGGATTGTCTCGGATTTAGTTGAAAAGCCCTATATCTATGCTGGTGTATTGGCTGTAATTATTTTGAGTGCGCTGGCAATAACCAGTACAAAAAAAATGATGAGGCGCATGGGGAAAAATTGGAAAGTAGTTCATCGGTTGGTGTATTTGGCCGCCGCCTGTATTGTTGCTCATTTGTGGTGGCAGGTAAAAAGTGACATTACTCTAGCTATGTGGGTTTCCGTGTTTATTGTGCCTCTCTTAGTGATTCGAATAAACCAAACGTCTTATTATAAAAAGTATTTTAAGAAAACTTTAAAAAAGGGCTTGCGCTAAAAGATTCAGGCTGTATTATACGCCTCCACTGACACGGACAACGACGCAAACAACAGTTTGTCACTTACCTAGTAAGAACGTTGAGACGAAGATCAGATCG